>ENA-OURV01000056-OURV01000056.1-human-gut-metagenome-genome-assembly--contig:-NODE-56-length-88952-cov-4.752275_pt1 | contig 88952 bp, 70 predicted proteins | sample MGYA00242141_ERZ509072 | MGnify/ENA primary metagenome ERZ509072 (study PRJEB26280, sample SAMEA2338763) | human gut metagenome | biome: human gut; feature: human-associated habitat; material: faeces... | reverse complement strand
AACCAATATAGTATTGTATATTAAAGCGGGATTGGCATTCCTGCCATTTGTTTGCGCCGGATATATAGTTTTGGCCTTTATGGGCTTCTTTATGTGGCGCAAGGAGTATTTAAACGGATTAGTAAGAAAGTAAAATTATTTATATATGAGTTTGTTGGAAATAAGAGACTTGCATGCAAGTATCAACGGTAAGGAGATATTAAAGGGGATAAATCTTACAATTAACAGAGGAGAGGTTCATGCAATAATGGGCCCTAACGGTTCCGGTAAAAGCACTCTTTCTGCAGTACTTGCAGGAAAGGAGAACTACGAGGTTACAGGCGGTTCGGTTACATTCAACGGCAAGGATCTGTTAAAGTTGTCACCAGAGGAGAGGTCGTGGGCCGGAATCTTCTTAGGCTTTCAGTATCCTGTTGAGATACCGGGTGTTACTAATGTGAATTTTATGAAAGCTGCTGTAAACGAGCACAGAAAGTATCATAACCTTCCTCCATTATCTGCTGCAGAGTATCTTAAACTTATGAGGGAGAAGATGGCTATAGTAGAGATGGACCCTGCCTTCTCGTCGAGAGGTGTTAATGTTGGGTTTTCCGGTGGAGAGAAGAAACGTAACGAGATTTTCCAGATGGCAATGCTTAATCCTACACTCGCAATATTGGACGAAACAGACAGCGGCCTTGATGTAGATGCTTTAAGGATTGTTGCCAACGGTGTAAACAAGCTTAAGACTCCCGATAACGCTTCGATTGTCATAACTCACTATCAGAGGCTGTTGGATTATATAGTTCCCGACATAGTGCATGTGCTCTATAAGGGAAGGATTATAAAGACCTCCGGCAAGGAGTTGGCTTTGGAGGTAGAGAAGCGCGGTTATGATTGGCTAATAGAAAGTTTATAGTTGAGAGTTAAGAGTTTATAGTAAGGGTAAAGAAAGTATAGAGGGTAAAGGGTGTAAAGAGAGTTTTGGCTATCGAGAATTTAGGGCCAAAGCTAAAGCCAAGGCTATAAACTAAATTGTTGGGAAGATAAAGAGAAAAATATGGATAATAGATATAAAGATTTGGTATTTGTTCCTACTGTAAAGCAGATTAAGGATGACTTCAGGTGCAGGGTTCCGCTCGAGAATACTGTGCAGAAGTTTATAATTGACGGTATTTGCGATGGGGCAAAAGGGCTTGATTTTAATTCGCATGCAGGTGTTGTGGCAAAAGAGCTTACCCAGATTATAGCCGTAAGGAGAGACCCGCATGCTAAAAGTGTAGACTATAACGTTAATGTTAATATTGGAGCAAAAGGGGAGGCTAAGCTGCTCTATTGTGCTCATACTTTGGCTGAATCGCAGTTTGAGACTGCAGAAAATTTTAGAATTGCTGTTGAGGAGGGGGCTGTATTGGATATGATTATCATGCAGAACGAACATAATATGGCAAGCCATTCTACCGTAATGAGTGTGGATATGGGCAAGAATTCGCTGCTAAGACTCTATCTTGTCTCTCTGCATGGCGGTGTTATAGATAACAGGGTTACAGTAAACCTTAACGGTAAAGGTGGCGAGGCTTCTCTTAACGGTCTCTATTTTGGAGATGGAGAGCAGAGGATTACAACAGAGGTGAATCTGTTTCATAATGTTGGAGAATGTCATAGCAACCAACTGTTTAAAGGGGTACTGGATGGAAACTCTGTGTCGCATTTCAATGGAACAGTGTATGTTGCCAAGGATGCCCAGAAGACAGAGGCGTATCAGGCAAATAACAACATACTTGCATCCAAGACGGCTAAAGCATTTACAGAACCACATTTGGAGATCTATGCAGATGATGTAAAATGCTCCCACGGCGCAACGGTTGGAAGATTAGATGAGAATGAGCTGTTCTACATGCGCTCGAGAGGTATAGAGCTAAATGAAGCAATATTGTTGCAACAGCAGGCATTTGCACAGGCTGTATTGGAGAAGATTTCAAACGAACAGTTGAGAGGACGGCTTATGGATTTGGTTGAGAAGCGCCTGAGAGGGGAGTTTTCCAAATGTTCAAACTGCAGTACTCACTGTTGTTAATATTTTTGTTGAAAAATAATACAGATTAATGGACTTGTAAGGTAAAAAAAAAGGTATCTTGCAGGTCTAAAACTTTATCATCATGACAACATACACACATAAAGATGCTTTGAATGAGAGCATTAAATACTTTAAAGGGGATGAATTGGCTGCGCAGGTGTGGATTAACAAATATGCCATGAAAGATTCGTTTGGTAATTTGTATGAGAAGTCTCCCGACGATATGCACCGCAGGTTAGCGCGTGAATTTGCCAGAATAGAGAAAAAGTATTCCAATCCTATGGGAGAGGATGAGATTTATCATCTCCTAAAGGATTTCAAATATATAGTTCCGCAGGGAGGCCCTATGACCGGAATGGGAAACAATTTTCAGGTAGCCTCCCTTTCTAACTGTTTTGTTATAGGAACAAGCAAACCTGCAGATTCGTATGGCGGAATCCTTAAGATGGATGAGGAACAGGTGCAACTTATGAAGAGAAGGGGCGGTGTAGGCCACGACCTTTCGGATATAAGACCTGCAGGAAGTGCTGTACTTAACAGTGCGCTTACCTCTACAGGAGTTGTTCCGTTTATGGAGAGGTATTCAAACTCAACAAGAGAGGTGGCTCAAGATGGCAGAAGGGGTGCGCTTATGCTTACTATATCTATCAAACACCCCGATGCGGATAACTTTATAGATGCTAAGATGGAGCAGGGGAAGGTTACAGGGGCAAATGTCTCTGTAAAGATAGACGATGAGTTTATGAGAGCTGCGTTGGAGGGAAAGGAGTATGTGCAGCAGTATCCTATAGATTCAAAGAACCCTAAAGTTGTAAAAACAATAAATGCACAAAAACTATGGAGGAAGATTATCCATAATGCATGGAAGTCTGCAGAACCGGGCATACTGTTCTGGGATACTGTAATAAGAGAATCCATACCGGATTGCTATGCAGATTTGGGATACAAAACAGTAAGCACAAATCCGTGTGGTGAGATACCTTTGTGCCCTTACGACTCATGCCGTCTTATTGCAATAAACCTATATTCGTACGTCAATAATCCGTTTACAAGGGATGCCTCATTCGATATGGAGCTGTTCCATGACCATGTTTATAAGGCAATGAGACTTATGGATGATCTTGTGGATCTTGAGATAGAAAAGATAGATGCCATTCTTGCAAAGGTAAATGCAGATCCTGAGGAGGAGGATGTAAAGAGGGTTGAAAGAGAGCTTTGGGAAAAGATAAGGAAGAAGGGGTTGGAGGGGCGTAGAACAGGCCTTGGAATAACCGCAGAGGGGGATATGCTTGCAGCTTTGGGACTTACATACGGTTCGGACAAAGCCATAGATTTTTCTGTAAACGTTCAGAAGAATCTGGCTGTTGAGGCATACAGATCATCTGTTACAATGGCCAAAGAGAGAGGCGCATTCCCAATTTTCAGCGCAGAGAGAGAGACTTTAAACCCAATGATAGACAGAATAAAAGAGGCAGATCCCGCACTATATAAACTAATGGTGAAATATGGTAGAAGAAACATTTCAATGCTTACCATTGCCCCTACCGGAACAACCAGCCTTATGACACAGACTACATCCGGCATAGAACCTGTCTTCCTTCCGTTTTACATTAGAAGAAGAAAGGTTAATCCAAACGATATGAATGCCGTAATAACCTTTAAGGATGATGTTGGAGACTGTTGGGAGGAGTATTATGTCTTCCATCATAAATTCCTTGAATGGTGTAAAATTAACGGGTATTCAGAGGAGAGTGTAAAAACTCTTCCAATAAAAGATGTGGAGGAGCTTGTTAAAAAATCGCCGTATTACAAGGCTACCTCAAACGATATAGATTGGATTGCCAAGGTTAAAATGCAGGGCAGCATCCAAAAATGGGTAGATCACTCAATAAGCGTTACAGTAAACCTGCCTAATTCTGTTACGGAAGATTTGGTTGCAGATGTTTACAAAACAGCATGGGAGGTTGGCTGTAAAGGTGTTACTGTTTACAGAGACGGTTCGCGTGCCGGCGTGCTTGTATCTGCAAAGGAGAACAAGGGGAGTTCCGGCGCGGCAATAAAGCCAAAAGAACGCCCTAAATCATTGGAGGCAGATGTTATCCGTTTTAGAAATGGCAATGAACAGTGGATAGCTCTTGTTGGCAAGATGAACGGTGTTCCATACGAAATCTTTACAGGTCTCGTTGATGACGACAGCCGCAATATCCCTAAGTCTGTAGAGAAAGGATTTATAGTTAAGGAGAAGGATATTAAAACCGGCAAAAGCCGTTACGATTTCCAATACACAGACAAATATGGCTACACCAACATTGTTGGCGGTATATCACACATGTTCAACAAAGAATACTGGAACTATGCAAAGTTTATCTCCGGTGTGCTTCGTCACGGAATGCCTATAACAGATGTCATAAACCTTATTAACGGCCTTCAATTGGACAACGAAACCATAAATACCTGGAAAAACGGCGTAGAACGCTCCCTAAAACGTTATATACCGGATGGAACCAAAGATGATACAGGCAAGCGTTGTTCTAAATGTAATTCCAATAATTTGGTTTATCAGGAGGGGTGTTTGGTGTGCATGAACTGCGGTTACTCCAAGTGCAACTAAAATCCTTTTTAGCATATAAGGAGTAGTTAGGCATATCTAAAATATATATTGATTTAATTTTATTTTATGCGAGCAAAGATAACTTAATTATTGGTTTTAATATATAGATAATCAAGTATGTATGATATGAGAGATAGGGCAATGATTAAGAAATGAGTACAAAGATTATTTAAAAGTGGATGATGACCATTGACGATATAAAGGAACTGATAGCTAAAGATGAAACTCGTACTTTGGAATTAAAGAAGACTACCTGAGAACTTTACAATGGTTTGGAGACTGCATGTGCTTTTCTTAATTCCAACGGTGGTTGGTTGCTGTTTGGTATAACGCCATCATTGAAAATTGACGGACAAAATGTTACAGATAATACCAGACAGGAAATTGGTAATGCACTTCGTAAAATAGAGCCTGTTATTGACGTGGATGTGCAATATATAGAGTTGCTTGATAAGCCAAACAGCCAGAATCAGAAGTATAAAACGATTTGTCATTTATAACATGAATAGGATAATATATCCAAACGCAAAGATAAATCTTGGACTTAAGTTGCTTAACAGAAGAGAGGATGGTTTTCATAATTTGGAGACCATCTTTCTTCCTGTACCTTCGCTAACAGACATTATAGAGATCTCAGACAGCTGTGAGTTGGAGGGGGAGTATGGCAAAGGTGTAATACAGTGTGGCAAAGTACAGTTCAAACAGACAGGCATAGAGGCCGGCAATCCGGCAGAAAATCTTTGTGTAAGGGCATATAACATAATAGATGAGGCAACCAACGGGCAACTGCCTCCAATCTACATCCATCTTCATAAGCAGATACCGGTAGGAGCCGGGTTGGGAGGCGGTTCTGCAGATGCCTCCTTTACCCTTAAAGCATTAAACAGCATGTACAGATGCGGCCTCTCCAAAAAGCAATTAAAGGAATTCTCACTGCAACTTGGAAGCGATTGCCCCTTCTTTATAGACAATACTCCAATGTTAGGAGAGGGCAGAGGAGAGCTTCTTTCCCCCATAGATTTTAATCTTCCGCACAAATACCGTTTTGAGTTCCTATTTCCACCTGTCTTTGTCTCAACGGCAGATGCTTACAGAGGTATAACGCCGCGCAACAGATGGCAACAACGGCCCATAGACCTAAAGCCTCTTACAGAATTGGTAAAAAAACCTGTAGAGGAGTGGAAGAATTTAATATTCAATGATTTTGAACAAACGGTCTTTGCAAAATACCCTGTACTGGCAGAATACAAGCAATCCCTTTATGACAGAGGTGCCATATACGCCTCAATGAGCGGTAGCGGCAGCAGTATGTTTGGAATATTCCGGGTCTGTTAAAAATCACAAAAAGCAATTAACTTTGTGGTTGTAACAATTAGAATGCTATGGCGAATAACGACTGGAAGAACAGATTGGGGATGGTATATTCTACTAACCCTAATTTCAAATATGATGTAGAAGAGGAGGAGACGGTAGAGACTTTGCCTCCCGACAAACAAAAACTTATAGTAAGATTGGATAAAAAGGGTAGAGCCGGCAAGCAGATGACAGCGGTAGAGGGGTTTATAGGGGCAGATGAAGATCTGCAGGTTTTGTCAAAATTCCTTAAGACCAAGTGTGGTGTTGGTGGAACAGCTAAGGAGGGGATGATTCTTATTCAAGGTGATTTGAGAGACAAGATAACAGAAATATTGAACAAGGAGGGGTATAGGGTAAAACGTGGTAATTGAGGTGGAAAATATAAGAGAGGCGTGGCCGCAAGCGCACTTCTGGCAGGCTGCGGACAGCAATATTACGGCAGGCAGTTATCTGCTTGCCGTTGATAATATTGTGAATATGGCCCTTGTGATAGGGATTATTCTCTTCTTTGCCTATTTTTTCTTTAGAATTTTAGACGGTGTGGAATGCTCCTTTATTGCGGTAAAAAAGATGAAGGAGATGTTGGCAATAGATATGGACCTTGCCGTAAGGACATCCCGGTCTATCTATTTGGCATTCTGTTTTGCCCTGTTGTTCCTTATATGCGTAAATAAGAAAATACTTACATTTTCATTTTGGAAAGAAGACTCCACTGCCCTTATGCTTGCAACATGGATAATAATAACGGCAGCGGTTTTTGTTTTTAGAAAAATCTCTCTCTCACTGTTGGACTGGATTAATAACACAGAGGTTTTTACAAGGGTAGAGGGTGCCCTTATGTATTACCTTGGAACACTTTTCTGTTTTGTACTGCCACTTCTTGTTATGTTTGGTCTCTTTGAAAAATCCATGCTTATTATAGTTCCGGTACTGCTTGTGCTTACTATTGTAACACTTCTGCTCTACTATATTCGTATTGGACGATTAATATTTACTAATGGATTTTCTCTTTTTTTCTACTTTGTGTATCTTTGCACCCTTGAAATATTACCATTGGTTATCTTAGTAAAGATAGTATTACAAAATTAACATACTCTATGGGTATAAAAAAAATTCTAATATCGCAACCGGTACCTGCTACACTTGCCCCATATACAGATTTAACATCAAAATATGGAGTCAATATAGAGTTTATGCCTTTCTTTAAGGTAGAAACTTTAAGTGCAAAGGAATTTAGGGCACAAAGAATCAATATATTGGATTTTACGGCTATTGTGTTTACATCCAAAACGACAATAGATGCCTTTTTCAAACTTTGTGAAGAGCTTAGAATAACCGTACCTGAGGATATGAAGTATTTCTGTACATCGGAGTCCATTGCAGTGTATCTGCAAAAGCATATTGTTTACAGAAAAAGAAAGATATTCTTTGGGAACGGGACGATTGCCTCCATTCCGGAGCTTATAGGGAACAAGCATAAGGAGGAAAAATTCCTTATTGCCTCTACAGAGAACCAGAAAACAGATTTGCATAAGCTGTTTGCCAAAACAAAATACAAATTTGATAGTGCCGCTTTTGTAAAGACCATTATATCAGATCTCACGCAGACAGACCTGCACAATTACGATATAATAGTTGTCTATACACCGCAGGATGTGAAGTCTATATTTGAAAATTATCCCGATTTCGCACCGGAGAATATCCGTTTTGCTGCGTTCGGCCCTGCAAGTCTAAAGGCCCTTAAGGCTGTAAAGATCACTCCTCAGATATTGGCTCCAACTCCTGAGGCCCCATCTGTGGCAAAAGCGTTGGATCTGTATCTTGCTTCAGATAAAAATGTATAGTGATGAAGCCCAATTCTCTGTCTAAACAGGAACGGCTTAAATCGCGAAAAGAGATAAATGAGCTGCTATTAAAAGGGAAATCAACTTTTGGTTTCCCTTTTAAGGCAGTTTATTACGTATACAGAGATGTAGAGCCTGTAGTGGCGGATGGTGGCGCAAAAATCAAAACGGAGGGAAATAGCTCAGTTGTCGGGAAGATACAGATAATGGTCTCTGTTCCAAAAAGGAACTTTAAGAGAGCTGTTATGAGAAATCTTCTAAAACGCAGGACAAGGGAGGCATGCCGTCTTAACAAGCGATTGATTACATTGCAACCTAACGAACGTATTAATATTCTGTTTGTCTATGTTGCTAAAACGGAGTTGCCGTACGCTACAATCGAGAAGGCCGTATGCAATGTCCTCTGTAAGATAAAGGAGGCTGTAAATGAAGAAGATTAACTGGAGAGTGATTGCATCGTTTCCGTTCCTTGTTCTTGTGAGGTTTTACCAGGTCTGTATATCACCGCTTAAACCACCTACGTGCAGGTTTACACCAACCTGCTCCCAATATGCAATAGAGGCATTCAAGAAACATGGCCCGTTCAAGGGGCTTTATCTTACCGTACGAAGATTGTTGAGATGCCATCCATGGGGAGGTAGTGGATACGACCCTGTACCTTAATCTGTTACAGAAATATCAAATCTTCGGTAGATTTCGGATTTATCTGTAAACTCCTTTGACAGAAGTTCTATCTCCAATCTTGGTACCTCAGACAGATTAAGCATAATGAGACCATCCACGCAGTAGCTGAAATCCGGGTCTACGTTATAATCTATAATCTTTGCGTTTATCTTTATGTATCTCTTGAGCAGAGTAGGCAATCTGTATTTGCCATCGCTCAGTTTGAAGATGAATCTGTCAAACTTCTCCAACGAATCCATCTTTCCATATAACAGATCAGACGGATTTACTCTGTAGAACTCCTCTTTAAACGGGTGTATAGGTCTTATATTGTGCTTTAGCTCCCACAGAGCCTGCCTGTTCTTGAGGTAATAGATCATAAGGCTTCGATAGAACAACGGGTAGGAGGCGCTTATACTAACAGGACCTAACAGATACCTTATGTTAGGATAACGTAAAACGGTGTACATCACCCCCTTTATCAAAAGCATAAGTGGAAGAGCCTCCTTTTGATATTTCACTGAAACAAATGACCGCCCTAACTCAATTGAGTGGCTTAGGTAATAGCTCATCTCCCGTTTGTATCTGAACAGCGTATCTGTGTAGAACCCCTTTATCCCCCTGTCTGCATAGATCTCATTTCCAAGGCCTATCCTGTATGCCCCTGCAAGCTCATTATTCTCCTTGTTCCAAAGAAACATCTGTTTGTAGTATGTGTCATAATCATCTGTATCTAATGCCTTGTTGGTCCCCTCTCCAACAGCTCTGAATGTCTCCTCCCTCACTCGTCCAATCTCGTGCATCATATTTGGAATCTGCGACGAATCGCACAGATAGCACTCATATCCGGCTGTATCAAACAGCTTGTGTGTGCTTAGTTTACCTAACTCTTGTGTTATCAGTTTCCTGTCTATAGGCTCTGCAACAGGTATGGTATACTCTGTCGCGGATTCTTTATCCTTAGATTTGGCACAGTCTCCACTGCATATCTCAGACTCCAAAGCGTATGTTCTGTTGTACAGATATGCCCCAAGCTCCGCGTCTGAGGTGTATTCGGCAATTTCCGATAACGAAACAGGCTTTCCAAATCGTATGGAGATTGTCTTATCGTGTTTGTTAGCCAATTCGTGAGGAAGCCTTACCGTTCTCAGCAGCGGATTCACTTTCCCTATGAAATGGAAAAATTTTGAGTTGCCGCCATGAAAATAGACCGGAATGACCGGAACTCCGGCATTACGTATAAGCTTGATTATAGATGGTTGCCATGGGATATCCTTTACAACTTTCTCTTTGTTTCCGCTCGATGATACCTCTCCGGATGGGAAAAGCCCTAATATTCCACCGTTTGCAAGGTTCTCTTTTGCTAATTTAAGCCCCTTGAGACTGCTCTTTAGGCCCGGACTGTCTGTAAAAGGATTCACAGGAAGGAAATACTCCTGCAGATTTGGGATATATGAGAGCAGAAAATTTGTGAGAATCTTTAAATCGGGCCTCAGCTTGCCCACAATTGCAAGCATCATAATGCCGTCAATTGCCCCAAAAGGGTGGTTGGAGATAAGTATTGCAGGTCCCTCTGTAGGGATATTCTTTAATTCGTCGGGAAGAAAATCACATTCAACATTTAGATATTCTATTAGTTTTTGAGCAAATTCCACACCTTTATACCGGCTTATATTGCTGTATATGTCATTCATCTTGTTGAGTCCGGTAACCTTCATTGCCAGACGTGCAACAATATCCCCCACAATCCCGTTAATTTTAAGGGCGTGCTTAACTTGAGAATTATTGACTAATTTTGTATCGCTCATAGTAATATCTTTCTGCAAAAAGCAAATATAATAAATATGGATGTTAGAAACAAGGTGGCGTTGCTTCCCCACTCCCCGGGGGTGTACAGATTTTATGACAGCACGGGGATAATCATATACATAGGCAAGGCTAAAGATCTGCATAAAAGGGTCTCGTCTTACTTTGTGGCTGTAGACAAAAAACCTGTGAAAACCAGAATGTTGGTAAGCAAGATTGCAGATTTGGCACACACTGTGGTAGAGACAGAGGAGGATGCATTCCTGTTGGAAAACAACCTTATAAAACAGTACAAGCCAAAGTACAATATATTGTTGAAAGATAGTAAAGGTTATCCTTGGATTGCTCTAAAAAATGAACTTTTTCCGCGTGTCATTCTTACAAGGCGCTTTATAAAAGATGGGTCGCAATACTTTGGACCATACAGCTCTGTAATGCATGCAAAAGATATAATAAAACTTATAACATCCCTTTTCCCGTTAAGGGACTGCAACCTGCAACTTTCGTTACAAGGTATTGGGCAGGGAAAATTCAAGCCATGTCTTAACTATCACATAAAAAAATGCTTGGCGCCATGCGTGGGATATATCTCAAAGGATGAATATGATAACTGGATAGATAACATTCAGGAGATTTTGCGCGGTAACAGTTCATCACTTATAAGGCGGTTTAAGGAGAAGATGGAGGAGGCCTCTGCCGCATTGGAGTTTGAGACGGCCATGGAGTACAAGGAGAAGATAGAGCTTTTGCGCAATCACTACAGCAAATCCCTTATAGTTCATCCGTCTATAAACAATTTGGATATTTTCTCCATAGTTTTTGAGAAGGGGAGTGCGTTTGGCAATTTTATGAGGATTAACAGCGGCTGTGTAGTCCAGACCTTTAACATGGAGTTCAGATTAGGTGTAGAGGAGGAGCAAGCAGATGTGCTGGCCCGCTTTGTAGTTGAGGCATACAAGATGCTGTGGCAAGGAAAGAATCCTTCCTCTCCGCTTCCCGACAATTTCCTCTCCGAGATCTCGTGCGCAGAGATACTTGTGCCGTTCCACCCATCCGAGATGGAGATCTCAGCCAGATTTAAGGTGCCGGTGAAAGGGGATAAAGCCGCTCTGTTGGATTTGAGTATAAAGAACTCCAATGCCTTTAAATTCGAGCGGGTGAAGCAGGAGGAGATGAAGAACCCTCAGGAGGCAGATACCAACAGGTTGCAACGGCTTAAGGAGGATCTGAGGTTAAAGCATCTGCCATACCATATAGAGTGTTTTGATAACTCAAATATACAGGGAACCAATCCGGTAGCATCTTGTGTGGTATTCAAGAACGGCAAGCCGTCTAAAAAGGATTACCGGCATTTTAAGATAAAGACGGTTGTTGGCGCCAACGACTTTGCCTCTATGTATGAGGTTGTTCACAGGCGTTATTCCCGTCTGTTGGAGGAGGGTGGCGAGCTGCCACAGCTTGTCCTTATAGATGGTGGAAAGGGGCAACTCTCTTTTGCATATAATGCATTAGTGGATTTGGGACTTACAGAGAAGATAGAGATAGTTAGTATAGCCAAACGATTGGAGGAGATTATATCTCCGTACGAAGCAACTCCATTCCTTATTGGCAAAAGTTCGCCGTCGCTAAAGATACTTATGCACCTTAGAGATGAGGCGCACAGGTTTGGCATCACATTCCACAGACAGCTACGTTCAAAGAGCCAGATCAACAGCTGGTTGAGGGAGATCCCGGGTATAGGGGAGGCAACAGAACAGAAGCTGTTGCAGCACTTTAAGAGTGTAAAAAGAGTAAAGGAGGCATCATTTGAAGAGTTGGCTGCCGTTGCAGGCAAGAGAGCCGCAACGCTAATCACCGCCGCAAATGTGGCAAAATAAAAGGCTGTGAGCAAATAACAAAAAAGAGGACAACCTTTCGATTGTCCTCTTTTGCAAATATCCTAAGTTCAACCAATTTTTACATCATGCCGCCCATACCACCCATATTAGGCATAGCCGCAGGCGCAGCATTCTCCTCCTTCTTGTCTGCAATCACACATTCGGTAGTAAGAAACATTCCGGCAACAGAGGCTGCATTCTCCAAAGCCACACGAGCCACTTTGGTAGGGTCTATTACACCCGCAGCAAGAAGATTTTCATAAACGTCCGTGCGTGCATTGTAACCGAAATCACCCTTACCCTCTTTAACTTTTTGTATAATTACACTACCCTCAACACCTGCATTCTCGCTTATTGTTCTTAGAGGAGCCTCAATAGCTTTAGCAACAATGTTTATACCTGTCTGCTCATCCTCGTTCTCAGCTTTAAGGTTCTCCAAAGCCTCTTGTGCTCTAATATAAGAGACACCACCGCCGGGGATTATACCCTCTTCAACAGCTGCACGGGTTGCGCTCAGGGCATCCTCAACCCTGTCTTTCTTCTCTTTCATTTCAACCTCTGTGGCAGCACCAACATAAAGAACTGCAACGCCGCCTGCAAGTTTGGCAAGACGCTCATGGAGTTTCTCTCTGTCGTAATCTGATGTGGTTGTCTCAATCTGTTTCTTAATCTGGGCAACCCTGTCCTCAATAGCCTGTTTGTCACCTGCACCGTTAACAATTGTGGTGTTCTCCTTGTCAACAGTTACCTTCTCGGCACTACCTAACATATCAGGAGTTGTGTTCTCAAGAGTAAAGCCTCTCTCCTCTGATACTACAACACCACCTGTAAGAGTTGCTATATCCTGCAACATCTCTTTTCTTCTGTCACCAAAGCCCGGAGCCTTAACAGCGCAAACTTTGATTGTACCTCTAAGTCTGTTGACTACCAATGTTGTAAGAGCCTCACCATCTACATCCTCTGCAACTATCAACAAAGATTTGCCGTCTCTTGCAATAGGCTCAAGGATAGGAAGAAGGTCTTTCATTGATGAGATCTTCTTGTCTGTAATCAAGATCTTAGGCTGCTCGAGGACAGCTTCCATTTTGTCGGGATTAGTAATAAAATATGGAGAGATATAACCTCTGTCAAACTGCATACCCTCTACAACCTTCACCTCGGTAGCAGTACCTTTTGCCTCCTCAACGGTAATAACACCCTCTTTCTTTACCTTGCTCATTGCGTCTGCTATAAGCTTTCCAATGTATGCATCGTTGTTCGCAGAGATGGTACCAACCTGCTCTATCTTTGAATAGTCCTCACCTACAGGCGTGCTGTGCTCTTTAAGACTTGCTACAACGGCTGCAACTGCCTTGTCTATACCGCGTTTAAGATCCATTGGGTTTGCGCCTGCTGTAACGTTCTTAAGACCAACGTTAATGATAGCCTGTGCAAGAACCGTTGCTGTGGTTGTACCGTCACCTGCCTGATCATTGGTCTTGGAGGCAACTTCTTTAACCATCTGGGCACCCATGTTCTGAAACCTGTCTTCAAGCTCAATCTCTTTGGCAACAGTAACACCATCCTTGGTAATCTGAGGCGCACCGAACTTTTTGTCTATAACAACATTACGTCCTTTAGGACCAAGTGTAACCTTAACTGCATCTGCAAGAATATCCGCGCCATCCTTCATAAGGTTACGCGCTTCCATATTGAATTTAATATCTTTAGCCATAATTCTATTTTTTTTACTCTGTTAAACAATGTCTGCCTCGCTGCTTGCTGTCATCTGCTATGACAAAACTGCAAGAACGTCTGACTGACGCATAATCATATAGGCTTTACCGTCTACATTAATCTCTGTGCCGGCGTACTTACCGTAAAGAACAACATCACCGGCTTTAACCTCCATTGGTTCATCTTTTTTGCCGGGGCCGACTGCTATAACTTTACCCTCTTGAGGTTTCTCTTTGGCTGTGTCAGGGATAAACAACCCGCTTGCTGTCTTTGTCTCAGCCTCTTTTGGCTCTATGAGAATTCTGTCTGCTAATGGTTTAACGTTCATAGTTCTGTATTTTTAATATTTTTAAAATTTTTTCCACTTTGAGTTTTTTAAACTCCGGCTGTCTGTTTGGCAAAATGAGTGCCAACAGCTATTTTATGTCAATTTGACAGTTTTTGCAGGGAGGCAAGCAGTAAAGCGAACCATTTACGTAAGCCAACGCCAAAGCAATGTTAGTTTATAGTTTAAAGTTTATAGTAAGTTATCAGCTTTGGCATTGGCATTGGCTTTAGCTTTAGCAAATAAAATTACCCTCTCTACTTTCCATCCTCTCTATACTCTTAAAATCGCCAACGCCAAAGCCTTTCAGGGAAAAATATAAGATAAAATAGGTGGTAGCGGCGGAAGATATTTGAAGTGTAGAAAAAAAATCGTATATTTGCACGCTCAACTGAGATATGGTGTAATGGTAGCACTACAGATTTTGGTTCTGTCTGTCCAGGTTCGAATCCTGGTATCTCAACATAGAGAGGGTGGTCCGTTCAGGCTACCCTCTTTATTTTACCCTCTCTACCTTCTTTACTCTATAAACCCTAAACTCTCAACTCTCAACTCTTAACTTTTATAATGCTGCCTATACACTATAAACCATACACTTTCAACTAAATTAACGCCAACGCCAACGCCAAAGTCAACGCCAAAGCTAACGCTAAAGCGCATTCTTACGCCACACTATATAGCCGTTAATGGAATTTAGCAGGTAGAATACCCACATGATAACCATAAGACCTGCAGACCTTTCCCCTTCAAAAGCAAGAATAGCCCAAATGGCAATGCTAATGACATTTGTTATAATCCACAAAAACCACTGCTCCATATATGCACGTACCATAAGGAACATTGCAATTATAGAGAGAACCGTTGTTGCAGAATCCTTGTAAGGCATAGGATCCGGGGTGAATCTGCTTAGGAGGTATCCTGTTACCATTGTTGCCGCAAAACAGAATGTAAACAGAAAACATCTGTTGAGATTGCTCATCCGCTTGGATTCAACAATTTGCGGAGCATCCTTCTCCTTATGCTTTTTCCAAAGATAGATGCCTATAAACTGCATAGGAAAATAGTAGAACGCATTAAGGACAAAATCGCCGTAAATGCCGGATCTGTATGAGATATATGCGTAAAGAGAAACGTTTATTACCCCAAAAAGATAGTTGTATATGCTCCTTTTTGCGCAAAGGACAACACACAGTACCCCGGTAATGCCGGCTATGAAGCCCAATGTGTCAAAGGGTTCGCCATTGGTGTAAACAGATATAAGCGAGTAGATAAGGTTGGAGAGTATCACCCCTGCAATAAGGACCAGGTCGTAGAGGGTAAGTATCTTGTTATCTTTCATTGTATAGGTTAAATCTATTGTTTAATCAAATGCCTTATTTAAAAACTTACGTTAAAAAGCAGTGCAATATGACTGCTGTTTATGTTAAAATTGATGTTGTCCGTTCTGTTCCACGCATATCGTACTCCAACGCTCACAGGCATCGCTATGTGGAAGAAATATCCGTTTAAAACAATGTCTGCACCAACCGATGTATAGTTATACCACCTGCCGCTGTTAAGACCTGGATAGGGTCTCCGTCCAAGAGCCATATCTGCAAAGGGGGTTATGTCTAACTTCTGCAGGTAGGCAAACCATCCTAAGCTAAGATCTCCAAGTTGTACAGGGATACCGTAATCTATGCCGAATACAGCGAGATCATCTGCATAAATATCATTTGATATACCTCTTGGCTGGGAGATAAGATTGGATTGGTAATACTGTTTGCCGCTGATAAACTGCTTTTGGTAACCTGCCGCCAAACGTATTCCGTGCAATGAGGTAATGCCGGGGAGATACCCATAGAGGTAAACAGAGGTTGCTTTTCCAAAATTATCGTGTCCGTTTATTGCAGTTACACCACGCAGGGATACTCCAATTCCCCATTTGGGGTATATCGCAGCTCTCGCAGTAGCTTGTGTTTGATAATACCTCAAACCGCAGATAAGCCTGTTGCGGTATGTAAAACGGTCATTCGTCTTTGTGACAACGTTCAAATGATAATATTTGTTGTTGTCAAACCGCCATTCGGCAGATGGGATCAGCCCGCGAGACCATCCGTTGGAACTCAGATTAAAAGGGATGTATGTACGCACTGCAGTCTCTATCAATACCCCTTTCGGCGTTTTAATCTCATCTGAATCGGAGACAGAAACGGCAGCAATGTGACGATCTTTCTCGTTTATGTCTGCCTCTATCTCAAATACAGGATACAATCCTGTGTATGAGAATTTGGCATGACCGCCATGATGCCCGTTTGCATATGAATATCCCAACATCGTAACGGCTGTCCCAAGAGTGTTTTGAGAGTAAAGCGTGGCCCCGGGGCTTACGACATCTGTAATCCTGTCCATACTCAGATTTATAAGGTTGTCTGCGTTAAAATAGACAGGCATCCATGAATGGAACCTAAACAGATGCAGTGGAATCGAATATCTTTTGGCAGTAACCCTCTTAATATGTCGCCATCCGGCAGATTTGGCAGATGCAACGGTATCTTTTAGCGTATATCTTTTGTAGCCGTTATCGTTCAGATTATCTTCTGCACCTGCAGTGAGTTCCTCTGCCATGAGGTACAGGTAATTGCATTCAAGCTCTCCGTCTGAAGAGAGCGATACCTTGTATTTACTGCAATCATCTGCAGGAATACTGTCTATTGCCATCTTTACCGGTTTGTGCCCGTTGAGCCTTAATTCGGTAAAATAGAGAGTGTCCGATGCAATGAGCGGACTTTCAGCTCCATATCTGCTGTTGGTAAGTCTTTTAATCTTAAATCCTGAGCGAGAAAGAGAACTGTCTGCATCACAGAGCATGTAGATATTGTTTATTCCATCTGCATCGCAGACAAAATAGAGCTTGTTCCCAATGCACCGCAAATCCCTGATGGTTGAGTATTGTGGCTTTACTGCAACCTGCCAATCAACCTGCCAATCTGCTGCGGAATCCAATCCTTTAAGGTCTTCTATGGGATAATTCACCCCCTCAAGATAATATATTCCAAGGCCGGAGCCTCCTATAATAGTGGCGTACAGTCTTTTGGTGCCCCAGGCAATGGATGAGATCTCCATTCCCGCAGGCGGGGCAATTGTTCCAAGTTTTTTCCCAGATAGAGCATCCAATACGGCAATTCTGTTTCCCCCCTGCACGAGATTTTCAATAACAGCTATCATCTTTCTGCCTCCATAGCAACCACCTCTATTCAGTGTGGGTGAGAAGAATCTCCCCTTTCTCTGCAATTTTCTAATTTTGCCAAGAGTATCTACAGCATACAGATTGCTGTAAACTCTGTTTGTCCACCTTTTGTCCTGAACTTTTTGAGTAAAGTACAACTTGCTGCCATCCGAGTCGTTGATAGAACCGCTGTATGGGAACGGCCTTATGGTACTTTCGTTACCGCTCTTATCTATCTTTACAAGCGAGCACCCCTTATCATACGAGTATTTTGAATAGTATCTGTTGCCCATGCTGTCTGCCACTCCAGCAGAATAGGTTGTATAAAAACCACTCTCTTTATGTATCTCATTTAACTGATTTTGCGAAGCAGACAGTTTTCCCCTCTGTGCCAGCTCCTCATCCCAAATCCTGCCCATGGTGTTTACAGCAACGTCTAACGTCTTGTTGTAGGCAGTTGTGCCATATCTCAAGAAAGCATCGTTAAGATTGTTGGGGTTATAAAAATATCGCGACACATAATCAAGTACCTCTCCGCTCATTACAGAATCCTTTGCAAGGAAACTTTGGGTAGAGAGAATAAGGTAGCCAAAAGCATACACATCCGGAGCATAATTCTTGTACGAACCGTAACGCCATCTGTCCCATGTGCGCAGATCTTCATTCATGAAAGCTGCTCTATAATACTCTAAAAATGAGGCGGTCCTGCCCCGTCCACTTCTGCTTAGAGCGGTCTCTGCCACAACAGCATCACCCTCAAACAGCCAGCGGGCGCCATGGAGTGCAATGCCCAATCCCGGCCCCTGCTCCCCAAGAAACCAATACAAAGGCTTGTAAAAATGGCGGGTAAAATGGGTTAGTTGCCCAACGTGTCTTCCCTCATGCAGAGCAAGCTGTTCCTGCCAAAGTTGTGCATATCCGTTTACAGGTGTCTGCGTGTACAGCTCCATCCTCTTTGGAGTCCACGTAACCATTCCATTGCTGTTTACCGTGTATGGGTTCAATACAACAGGGAGCTTTTTGGGGGCAATCAGCAGCCCCGAGTTTACAGCATTGTAATTGCTCTCCAACAGCCATAAATACTCCCGAGCAATGGAATCTGTCTCTCGAGGGTAGATTATGTTGTAATGCTTGCCGGAAATCTGCATCCATTTTGTGCCGGCAGGGTTGCTTCCCGACAAATAATACTGTGCATCTGCAGTAACGCTTAAAGATACCGCAAACAGGATAAATAAGATAGATCTGTAAAATAAATTGTTATTCATGCACTTATTTGTGTAGGGACTGTTAAATATTTGTTGCGAAGATAATAAATTATAAAGAGTTTCTTTATTAAGAATTATCTTTGTAATCTGGGTTGGTGCTATAATTCAAAACATCTTTCCATATATTGACAGAACATTTTGTAACAAGTAATGAGTATAATATTCCAAATTTTAACGCTTTTAGGAGCATTGGGCTTATTCCTGTACGGAATGACACTAATGAGCGGAGCATTGCAGAAAGTTGCAGGAGATAAATTAAGGAGTTTTTTAGCTGCAATGACGTCAACCTCCTTTAAGAGAATCATTACAGGACTTCTTATTACAGCAATAATACAGTCTTCAAGTGCCACAACCGTTATGATTGTAAGCTTTGTAAATGCAGGGTTGCTTACATTGGTACAGTCTATAGGTGTCATTATGGGTGCCAACATTGGTACAACCGTTACGGCTTGGCTTGTTGCAACACTCGGTTTCAATGCAGATATAGCAGCACTTGCACTTCCTCTTATAGGTTTTGGTTTTGCCTTTATGATGTGCAAGGCAAAGAGAAAGAAATCTATGGGAGAGTTGCTTATAGGATTTGCATTGCTCTTTATGGGACTCGCACTTCTTAAAGATTCTGTGCCGGATCTTCAATCTTCACCGCAGGTACTTGAGGCTATAAGCAGGTGGTCTGATTTTGGATTCCTCTCTGTCCTGCTGTTTGTTATCATTGGAGCGGTGCTCACAATTGTCCTACAGTCATCTGCTGCAACAATGGCTCTTACCCTTGTTATGTGTAACAACGGTTGGATCTCCTTTGAGATGGGTGCGGCGCTTGTGTTAGGAGAGAATATAGGAACAACAATCACTGCAAATATTGCAGCTGTAGTAGCAAACACATCCGGTAAGAGAGCTGCAAGGGCACACTCAATATTCAATGTGGTTGGAGTTTTATGGGTACTTATACTGTATCATCCGTTCCTGTGGATGGTAAGCCGGGTTATTATGGCGTGTGGAGGTGATAATCCTCTTATGCAGGGTGCTTCGCCAACATCCATCCTATACTCCATAGCGTTGGTACATACAATGTTCAATGTATGTAATACGCTTTTATTGGTTTGGTTCACTCCACTTATAGTTAAGGCTGTTACCTATTTGGTTAAAAGCCCAAAAGAGGAGGAGGTGTTCAGGCTTCAGTTTATTCAGGGCGGTATGTTGAGTACGGCCGAGTTGTCTTTGGGGCAGGCTAGCAGAGAGATTATCCATTTTGCAGAGTTAAGCAAAAAACAGTACCAATATGCAAGGCAGGCCCTTAATACACAAAATGCAGAGGAGTTTGATGCAATGTACAAGAAGTTGGAGCATTATGAACAGATTACAGACAAGATTGAGTTTGAGATAGCAAAATACCTTAATAACATATCGGAGGGTGAATTGAGTGAAGAATCGGGCAGAAGGATTCAGGCTATGTACAAGATAATAAGTGAGATAGAGAGTATAGGAGATTCGGGATTCAATCTTGGAAGGATTCTTCAGCGCAGGAATATCCACAACAAGGATTTCGATCCTACTATGGTAAAGAAGCTGAACTATATGTTGGATCTGTTGAATACAGGTTTTGATGTAATGATCTCTAACCTTACTTTGGGATACAGCAAATTGGACAATATTTCCAATGCCCAGGATATTGAGCAGGATATAAACGAATACAGAAATAATCTTAAGGAGGAGCACCTGCTCAATTTGGAGAACAATGTATATGGTTATCTTACCGGTGTATATTACATGGATTTTATTAGTGAGTGTGAGCAGGTTGGAGACTATATGATAAATATATCAGAGGCTATAATGGAGGTTAAATAGCCTCTAAAAGCCTCTCGATTTCCGGAATGGACTCCGGTCCTCCATCCTTTAGGAGTACCCTTTTGTTCTTGTCTAAAAGATATACAGACGGTATGGCGCGTATGCCATAGATTGTGTTATCCCTTAAAATCATATTAGGATCGCGGGCATATACCCATTTGTTGGGAAACTTAGCCTTATAGTTTTTCCAAGCATTAATATTTTCATCAATATACATTGAAAGGACTTTTACCTTGCCGCTCTCTATTGCTTTTGATAGTATGCTTCCGTTAGAGATAGCGCTTAGAAACTGTTCGCATGCCTCGCATCCCGGGTTATTAAAGAAAAGAATTACAAACGGAGCCTTTATTCCGTAAAGCGTCCCTTTTAGCATTGTCCCTTGTGTGGTAAGTTCCTCATATTGAAAATTGTTTGCTTTTGTGCCTGCTCGGTTAAGCTTGAGCATCCTTAAAGGGTATTCAAACTGTATCTTCTCTATGTTGGAGAGGCTTTTTGCAGCAATCATCTCCTCTACTATGGGTAGATAAAGCTCCTCGTTCCTGTATGGCGAGTTTGGGTTGTAATATATGTATTCTCCCAACTGCATGATTTTAAGCAGTAACCTTCTGTCTCCGTTAATTCCAATGGTGTCCGCTTTTTTTACAAGTTTTTTCAGGCTGCTGCCTGCCGTGCCAAGGTCTGCCTGTGGAAGAATAACCATAAGATACCTTGCAAGTGCATCATTTACTGAGGCTGTATCTATTGATAGTATGGTAGATGAGTCGTTTGGCTGCCGGTTGTCTATGGTAGATAATCTTTTAGGGTTAAAGAATTCTGCCCAAAAATTCTTGGCAACGTAGTTAACCATCTGCTCCCTGTCGTTTATTATGGCCGGGATATCTATATTGGGGAAGCCATTTTGTAATTCGGGCTTTTCTGCGGGGGGGATTGAACTGTTGCCTGCAGAGGATGATGAATTGTTTCCGCATCCTGCTGTGAGCAATGCAACTGTGAGCAGTGTTACTGTAAGTTTAATGATTATATATATTCTGTTCATTGCATTTTTTTATCTTTTTTGCGGCTAACCCGGCTATGAGGTATCCTCCTAATGTTACTCCAACAAGGACCGCTAGCATATCCATAAATCTTATCTCCATTGGAAATGTGTTTGTTATAAAGTTGCCGGGGAGAGATACTATTCCAAATTTTATCTGCAACAGACAGATTATAAGCCCTATAATAATTCCGCTTATTGCTCCGGCTACAGATATGAGCCATCCTTGCAGTACAAAGATTTTTTTTATTGTATCTGTGGTTGCGCCCATGCTGCTTAATGTTGCAATGTCATCGTTCTTGTCTATTATAAGCATTGCAAGTGAGCTGAATATGTTTATGGAGATTATCATTACAACAAAGAAGAGTATAAGGAAGATTACGAACTTCTCTATCCTCATTATCTTGTACATGGCTTCGTTCTGCTGATAATGGTTCTTTACGGCTATATTCATCCCCTCCAATGCTGTCCTTATCTCTTTCTCCGCTTTCTTAGAATTGGATGTTTTGTCGGGAAGCAGATAAACCTCTATTGAGGTGGCCTCGTTATCTCCGTATCCCGCTAATTTGCGGGCATTGGCTATTGGTATGTAAAACAGGTTTTTGTCAAAGTTCTTTTCCAAGTTTAGGATGCCGGCAACGGGAAATTCATCTTTGTTGAGTGCAGCGAGCGGGTTTGCGGCCAATGACAGCAGGTTCCTGCCTGTATTTTCCCCTTTCTTTGGGAAATAGACCTCTAATTTGTCTACAAATCTTGTCCTTATCCCCAAAGCGTATGCTAATGAGGTACCAGTAACGGCTTGGGGGATGTCGCCAAAAAAGAGTTTGAACTCACCCTCTTGCAGGTTGGCGGCCATTTTATAACTGTTGTCTGTAATATTAATTCCGCGCATCCCGGCCACTGTCTGGTTATCTCCGTATATGACAAACACATTCTCCTCAATTACGGGGGTTACCGTTCCGTATCTTTTTAATTTAGAGATTATCTTATCTGTATTTGGTATTTTCTTGCCTGTTTGGGGTGTTAATACCAAATCTGCCTCATAGCTGTTGTATGTGCTTTTTACCAAGGTGTCAAAACCGTTGTAGCCGCTCAAAATGATAATAAGCGCCATACTGCCTACAGCAATACCTATGGCGCTTATAAGTGAAATTATGTTAATTATGTTATGCGATTTCTTTGCAAAGAGGTATCGCAGAGCAATTCTTAACGGAAGATTCATTATCTCTTTAAAAGATCATCTATATGTTGGGCATAGTCTAATGTGGTATCTTCACAAAAGGCAATCTCGGGCGTGATTCTAAGTTGCTTGCCAACCCTGCTACCAAGTTCAAACCTTATTAGTTTTACATTTGCATTAAGTATATCCATCACCTCGGCGCCTTTTGCGGAGGGGAATATGCTTACAAATACTTTAGCAAAAGAGAGATCAGGGCTTATTCTCACTTCACTTACTGTTACAAGTGCTCCGTTAAAGAAAGCCATCCCTTTGCCCCTTATTATCTCGGCCAAATCCTTCTGGAGCTGCTTTGATACCTTTAATTGTCTTGTGCTGTCTCCTTCCATATAACTTAGTTTATAGTTAGTTTGTAAGCTTTAGCTTTGGCCTTCTTTAATTTAGTTTATGGTTTATAGTTTAGCGTTTATAGTCAGTTAATTAGTTTATAGATTTAAAGATATTAGTTTTTACTTTAAACTTTACTGCTATTATCTTTAAAACTGTCTATAAACTATACACTTTAAACTATTAACTTTTATTAGCTTTAGCTAATTTAATTTTGATAGCCAACGCTAACGCCAACGCTTTTCATACACTATAAACTCTAAACTTTCAACTAAATTAAGGCCAACGCCAACGCTAACGCCAAAGCCAAATTGGTTTTATACAAACTTAAGCAGGTAATAGTTCTTCTTCCCCTTTTGGACAAGTACATATTTGCCGTTTACTAGGAAAGAGCTGTCTATTACACCGTTAGGATCTGTAAATTTCTCTTTGTTTACGCTTACTCCGTTAGCCTGTATCATCTTTCTTGCCTCACCTTTTGAAGGGAACACGTTTGTGTCTACTGCAAGAAGCTCCAATATGTTGTTGCCAAGTTTATCCTTTGAGATCTCAAACTGAGGTACACCCTCAAATACAGAGAGAAGAGTCTGCTCATCCAATCTCTTAAGAGCATCTGATGTTGCATTTCCAAACAGAATGCCCGATGCTTCAACCGCTTTCTCATACTCCTCTGCTCCGTGTACCATTGTTGTAATCTCTTTGGCAAGAAGTTTTTGCAATGTCCTTAAATGTGGGGCGTTCTTATGCTCGGCTATGGCTGCTTCTATCTCCTCTTTACCCAACATTGTAAAGATCTTTATATATTTTTCTGCATCCTCATCACCAACATTCAGCCAGAACTGATAGAATGTGTATGGAGATGTATAGCGTGCGTCTAACCATACATTGCCTTTTTCTGTCTTGCCAAACTTGCCGCCGTCTGCCTTTGTTATAAGTGGGCAGACAAGAGCGTATGCCTCATTCCCTGTAACTCTTCTTATAAGTTCTGTTCCGGTGGTGATATTTCCCCACTGATCGGAACCTCCCATCTGTAACTTGCAATTCTTGTGAGTATTAAGGTATAGGAAATCGTATCCTTGAACAAGTTGGTATGAGAACTCTGTAAATGACATACCTTCTCCGGCCTCTCCGTTGAGACGTTTCTTTACAGAATCTTTGCTCATCATATAGTTTACGGTAATGAGCTTTCCTATGTCCCTAATGAAATCGAGGAAGGTAAAATTCTTCATCCAGTCATAGTTGTTCACAAGGACAGCGGCATTAGGCGCATCCGAATTAAAATCGAGGAATCGTGACAGCTGCTTTTTAATAGCCTCCTGATTATGCCTCAAGGTGGCTTCGTCCAACAGATTCCTCTCTGCACTTTTCATAGAAGGATCGCCTATCATACCGGTAGCACCGCCAACTAAAGCATACGGTTTATGCCCGCAGTTCTGAAAATGCTTTAGCATCATAATACTTACAAGATGTCCTATATGCAGTGAGTCTGCTGTTGGATCTATACCAACGTATGCTGCAGTAGGCTCTTTCATAAGTTGCTCCTCTGTGCCGGGCATCATAGTGTGAATCATGCCTCTCCAGGTAAGTTCCTCTACAAAATTCTTCATCGTCTTATCTATAAAATTCATTAACTGTTTAGTAATCTTCAAAAAATAACATGCACCATCTTAAGGAATCTTTTAGGTCTATATTTTTTTCATCAGTCATGTGCCACCGGCACACTCCTTCTTCGAAAATAGATCTATCCTTGAAAATACTCTCTTAATCTGAGGCAACTTATTTTTTAACGCTTACTTAACTGCAAATGTAGGCATTTATTCTTAGAATCTTGTTTTAATTTTTAGCTATTATTTAACTAAGCGGCTTAGAGCAAATCCATAAAAAATCAAATAGCATCTGTGTTATTGTCTGTTTTTATTATTTTTGTACCCTTACAAAAAAACTATAATGTATCATGAGACGTTTTAAAATTATATTTTCTGTCCTTGTAATTTCAATTGTAGCATGGGCAAATTCACTTGGTGCACAGGAGTCACAGTTCCTTGCAAAACTTAAAGATCTTCAAAACAGCGGAGAAAAACTTTATGGAATTAAAGAGTTGCCGGTAGATCCGTCTGCCGGTTTTAAGGAGAAGTATCTGTTTTTTGTGGAGCAACTTATAGATCACTCAGACCCATCTGTCGGGACCTATAAACAGAGGGTAATAGTTGGCATAAGAGATATTAACGCCCCTAATGTTATTGTAACTGAGGGCTATGGCGCTGCATACGCCCTTAATCCAAAATATAGGGAGGAGGTTTCCAGACTTTTGGATGCCAATGAGATATTTGTAGAGCACAGATATTTTCTTGAGTCTACACCTTTTGTACAGGAAGATAGTACCATTACTCCGGAAACTCTTAATTGGGATTATATGACAGCTGTTAACGAGGCTGCGGACCTGCATAATATAAACCGATTGATGCGTAAGATTTTACCGGGCAAGTGGGCAGCAACAGGGATAAGCAAAGGGGGGCAGACTGCTATGTTCTATACAGCTTATTATCCTAACGATATGACTGTAAGCGTGCCGTATGTTGGGCCTATCTGCAAGGGCGCGGAGGATGGAAGACATGAGCCGTTTTTGAGAGATTTTGCGGGAACCGCCCATGATAGACAGATAATAAAGGATTTTCAGACCGAGTTCTTAAAGAGGAGGGCAACTATCACTCCTCTGTTTGAGAAACTGAGCAAAGAGAAGGGGTACACATATAAAATGCCGTTGGATGCGGTTTACGATTATTGTGTCTTGGAGTTTCCGTTTGCATTCTGGCAGTGGGGAAGAAAGACCTCATCTATTCCTAATATTAAAACGGCTACAGACGCAGAGATGTTCAACTACCTTTGTATGGTAAGCGGCCCGGATTATTTTGCTGAGGGTGGCGATTCAGCTCCGTTCTTTGTGCAGGCGGCAAAGGAGCTTGGCTATTACGGATATGACACAAAACCTTTTAAGAAATTGCTTACTATAAAGAGTGCAAAGGGGTATCTCAACAAGCTGTTTGTCCCTCAGAGTCAAAAATTTGAATTTGACAGCTATCTGTACAAGAAACTTACCGGCTTTTTGGATACAACATCAAACAAGATGATCTTTGTTTATGGGGAGTTTGACCCATGGAGTGCTGTTATGCCGGTTACTGCCGTTAAGAACGAGCAACTTAAAAAGGAAGGTAAAGGAAGGGAGAATATGGTTCTTTTTGTAGAGCCGGCCGGAAGCCACAGGACAAGGATTGGTACGCTGCCTGCAGAGGACAAGGAGAGAGCAATAACGCTGCTTAGAGAGTGGATGAAGTAAATTGGTGTGAGAAGCATAAAAGGTGTCAATGAACAAATAACTCTTTTTCTTGATGCAAAGGTGGCATTTTTTCGTGGGTTCTACCGTAATTAGTGTGAGTTAACAATCTCAAAAAGTTAAAACGTTAACATTTGCAAGCTTCCCTAAAAGAGAAACACCTCAAAAAGCCGTACACGGCTCTATATTGATATCTCTTATGGGGAGGAATGTTAAAGCACTTTATGTTAATTCACACTAAACCCTGTAGAACCTTTTCGTGCCGTCCGGGCGGAACGTAACGATTTCCTTATCACCTTGCAAAGAAGTTCCTACCCACTCACCATTCTTCTTTTTGAAGCGTTCCATCAATTCCCACCTGCCGATGATATGCTCGGCGAAAGGGGTCAGTACAGGGGCGGATGCCAGTTCGTTGTCATCGCTGCAGGATGACAGGGCTGCCAATGAAAGGAGGCAGGCAATGAGATAATTCCGGTATTTGTTAATGCTGTCTATTCTTTATTTAACCAATGTATTGTTTAATATTCTATTTTATCGTCTTTCTTCATCCACATATCAAAAGCCTTGGCTGCTTCGTCCTTCAACATCCTTTCTGAAGACAGTCTTCTACTTTCTGGCGAAAGAGCGATTTCTTCATAAATGAATGAATCGTCAAAACCGATACGCTTGGCATCGGCTTTGTCGTTGCCATAGAACATCTTGTCGATATGCGCCCAATAGATTGCGCCCAGGCACATAGGACAAGGCTCACACGAAGTATATATCTCGCAACCGGACAAATCGAATGTGCCCAGTTTTTTGCAGGCTGCACGGATAGCGCTAACCTCGGCATGGGCGGTGGGGTCGTGCTCGGCAGTAACCCGGTTCACTCCGGTTGCTATGATCTCTCCGTTGCGTGCAATGACAGCACCGAAAGGACCGCCGCCATTGGCCACATTTTCTTCGGCAAGCACGATGGCTTTCCGCATAAGTTCTTCACTTGTCATATTCTTGTCTCCTTTCTGTTGGCATGACGACAGTAGTGCCATAGCCATCATAATATATATAAACTGTCTCATTCTTTCACCGGTATCATTAATCAGTATTCGGTAAATTTTGTATGAAAAATTCTTGTTGGTTCTATAAATTGCTGTTATTCATTCCCTATGTACCTCACAGTGACCGCGCGGATTCAACTAGCAAGTGCAAATTTACAACATGTTTTTGTAAAAGCACTCATTAGGAGTTGAGAAATTGAGTTTTTCCCTTGGTCTTGTGTTAATTTTCTGCATAATCTTAGTTATTTGTTGCTGACTGATGTTCGAAAAGCAAGTATTCTTTGGAATGTATTGCCTAATGAGTCCATTTACATTCTCAATGGCCCCTTTCTGCCATGATGAGTACGGATCGGCAAAATAGACCTTTGTTCCAATGCTCTTGGCAATCTTACGGGAAAGAGTTACGGCAATGGGGTGACGGACAACCTGCAGTACAACATTCAGGGATGGGGAACGGTGTCGCAGACAGTGAAGGGAAGTGAGACGCTGTACAGCCAGAGGCTGAGCTACTATGATGCGGAGAAAGGGAGCGGACTGTATAACGGTAACATCTCCGAGTGGAGAATACAGCAGGGAACAAACGCTGCAAGCACATACAGGTACGGTTATGACGGATTGGGAAGGCTTACAACAAGCAGCAGATATGCGGGAAGCGGTACAAGTGCTACAAACAGTTGGTGCGAGAGGGGGATAGATTATGATCTTAACGGAAATATTGTTACCTTGCAGAGGTTTGGCAGCAATAGCATTACGGCAGAGGATGATCTGAGCTATAGCTACAACGGTAACAGACTTGTTGGGCTTACAGGCAGCAGCCGTGGAGCTGAGCTGAATGCTGCCTACAGCTATGATGCAGGTGGCAATATGCTCTATGACGGCAGAAGAGGATTGGGTATAAGCTACAACATTCTTAATCTGCCGGCCAAGGTGGTGGAGAAGAGCAGTGCTACGGCAGCAGACGGTGCGGTAAAGGCGGAGTATCTCTACAGTGTGGACGGCATCAAGCAGAGGGTTGTAGATGCTACAGGCAGTAACGGTTATCTCTATCTTGGGACGCTGGTACTCTCAAAGAGCGGAGAGAGCTATACACTCTCAAGTACAGGGTTTGGTGGTGGGAGGATAATAGGCACAGCCAATAACAGTTGTTTGGCATATTACTATGGTACGGATCACTTGGGCAGTGTGAGGGTGATAACGGACGGCAGTGGCAGTGTGGTGGAGAGGAACGACTATTACCCTTTGGGTATGAGAACCTCAACAGGCAACAGCTATCCGCAACTTGCAACCAACCTCTACAAGTACAACGGCAAGGAGGTGCAAACGGTGGGAGGTCTTGGCTTCACAGACTATGGTGCAAGGATGTACGATGATTTCACCGGTAGATGGTTCGTTCCTGACCCATTGGCTGAGAAGTACAGCTCTATGTCCCCTTATATGTACTGCGGTGGAAATCCGATTAGCATGGTGGACATCTATGGGATGGCATCTGATTGGTATTTGAACCTATATAATGGTACAATAGAAAACAGGACTGAAGACAGACAACAATTGTTCAAGATGGCTTATGTTCACTTGACCGGTGATGATGCTTCTGTTGGAGATATTGAAAATGCCCTAAGTGAACGAAATTATAATTACGAACATGTTCCGGGTGAAGGTATAAAAGCTGATACGGACAAGCAATATAGAGCTTGGAAGATGATGCAGATATTTAGTCCTCATAATGTTGCTGCTATATTCGCGATGTCGTCAACACCTACAACCTCTATTGAGATGAGTAGAGTAAGTAAGGCTTCTATCTCAATGACTACAGCAGAACCAATCAAACATTATAGGTCTTTTACTTATGGTAATTTCAGATATAATCTTGCTGAACGGACTGGAATAAAACCTCCTGACGAACAGGCGCATCACGTATTTCCTAATAAATTCAAAATTAATTTTGACAAAGCCGGAATAGATATAAATAATCCAAAATATGGCATTTGGTTAGAAAAGAACTTCCACCTGCAAAAAGCAAGTAAATACAATAAATCTTGGGAAAAATTTTTTGAACGCTCAAACGCTCCTAACAAAGATGAGATATTTAAGCACATGGAAGAAGCAATGGAAAAAATCTATGAATATAAAATGAAATAATGTCATGAAAGAACTGTCAATGAAAGATTTTTATACTTTTCACAGCAAAGGGTATTTAACTACTGTATCTGTTTTTCCGGATTTATGCGAACCTCTGATGGGTGATGCTGCATTTAATTTTATGAACAATAAAATCATAAAAGGAGATTGGTCTGGATTGGAATTTCCGTTAATATTCCATCAAATTGAAAATGGAAAGAAATTAAGAGATGTTTTGGATATGCGATATGTTTCAGCTTATCTTATCTCGGATAGAATGAAGAATATTTTGGAGGAAAATAAGATAACAGGATGGAAATCATATCCCGTTGTAATACACGACAAAAAAGGTAGTATTATTGAAGGATATAATGGCTTTTCAATTGTTGGAAAGAGCGGGCCTATGGATCCAAGAAGACAACCAACCGAATACTACGTAAGAAAATGGGATGGGTCGGTTTCAGATAGCTTGGATTACATTGGAGCTTGGTTCCCATTGTATTCTTTGACATAATCAACCTATCATATAATACGCAAAAGTAATGCTTTTTACTTATTTAATGATGTATTACACATAGATATTACCACGGTAAAATAATCTAATACGTAAACGAACTGCCGCCAACGAACTCTCTCATTACAGATGTTGGAGGGATGGTTGCAATCTCTTGCGGGTTAAGTTCTATTATGTAAGACAAGAACTTAAGCAGTCTCAACGCAGTTGCGTAATTTGGTGATGACGGGCAGATTCTTCTTAGCAGAGGCTCTGCATAGTACTTTAACATTGGCAACTCGTAAATGAGTGTTGAGTTGAACATTATATCTGCGTTCTCCTGGAAAGGGAATATGTTCTTGTACTCCCCGTTACGTACACTCTGCCAACGACTTAATGTCTCCTCTGCCTTTATACCTCTAAAGTTGTTGTCTCTTACCATTCTGCGCAACAGGCGGTTATCTGTTGTGGAGATACTGTTGTTCTCGTCTATTGAGAGAGAGGTAAGTGCAGATGCATAGATCTTGAACTTGTTTTCGTTTGGAATATCTGCGGTAAGCAGAGGGTTAAGGCCATGAATCCCCTCCATTACAAGGATATCTGAGGATCCCATCTTTATCTTTTTACCATGAAACTCCCTGCGTCCTGTCTCAAAATTAAATTTTGGCAACTCAATCTCTTCGCCGTTGAAGAGCTGTTTGAGCTGTTTGTTAAGGAATGGTATATCCAAGGCATATACAGACTCAAAATCGTAGTTACCGTTCTCATCCTTTGGAGTATGCTCCCTGTCTACAAAATAGTCATCCATTCCAAGCACTACAGGATTAAGCCCAACCACCTTGAGTTGCAAGGCTACACGCATGGATGTTGTTGTCTTTCCGCTACTCGACGGGCCTGCAATTAAAACAAGTTTTACATTCTCCCGCTTTCTGTAGATAGTGTCTGCTATATGTGCATATTTCCTTTCATGCAGAGCCTCGCTAACCTGTATAATATCTTTTCCATAACCTCTTTGTATTGCAGCGTTTACAGTGCCTATATCTCTCACTCCCATAATCTGGCACCAGTGTGAGTTCTCCTTAAAGACATCGTGCAGCTTTACGTTCTCACGGGCATACTTTTCAATATGTTCTCTCTCCTCTTCTGATATACCGCTAAAGCATGGCGGAAGCTCCACCCCCTGCACATTGGCAGAGAATACTTCGTCGGGAAGCGTATAAGGGGGTTGCTCTCCCGGGAACTGCAGACAAAAGCCCTCCTTAAAATGCACAAGGTTAAACTGTTCAATATATCCGGTAGAATAGAGCATGGGACCATAAAAGGTATCTGAATATCCGTCTAAGGTGTATATTGAAACAAAGAAGAAACCAAGGCTTTTAAACAGCATGGCCTTTTCGAACTGGCAGTGCTCCTCAAAAATCTTTATGGCATCCCCATTGGTAACCTTACTCTTGACTATACGCAGGTCTGCTGCAACAATCTCCTTCATCCGCTGCTTCAGCTCCGCCACCATTGCAGATGTTGTGGCAATGGTCTTTATTACCTCGCTTTTACCGGCAATGTACCCAGACTCCTTCTCTCTAAGCTCACCGTAAAGGCCCTGAGGAAGATTGTAGTCCAATATGAGAGAGTACTGTGGGAAAAGATCATGTACAGCCTTTTGCAGAACAAGGCTTAACGAGCGTATATATGTACGTCTGCCGTCTCCGTCCGTTATATCCAAAAAGGCAACTGTATGCGCCCTAAAAATTTGATAATCAAGCTCTTTTAACTGATTATCTATATATGCCGCCAAAACCCTGCGCTTAGGGCTATAACCTGTCTGTTTTAGAAGATCCAATACAGATGTACCAACATTTATCTCATAATAACTGTCTGTGTTTTTGCAATATACATTAACCTGTTTCATACTTCCAAATAATAATCAATTCATATTTCTGCTATCTCTTAAGCCACAACTCCGGGTTCTGCTTTACCGTTCCGTTCCACAGTTCAAAATGAAGCACAGAGGTGTTATCCTTAACCTCAAGAGTTCCAATTACATCCCCTCTGTCTAATCTTGTACCCTGCTTTACACTCACTCTGCTCAACTTGCAGTAAAATGTAAAAAATTTACCATGCTGAACAAGCACGCAGTGATTATAACCGGGAATAATTATAACCTGCTTTACAACCCCACTGAACACTGCCTTTACCTGTGCCGCAGCAGTTGTGGATATATTAACTCCGTTGTTGAACGGAAGTTTTACATTCTTGAGCGTAGGGTGCGGATGCTCTCCAAATTGTTCTATTATAACACCTTGCGATACAGGCCACGGCAATTTCCCTTTGTTATCGCCAAACTCTGCAGAGAGCTTTATATCTATTTCGTCCAATCCTTTTTTGTTTCCCGACGAACTATTTTTTGTATCATTGCCCCCTGTAGCCTTTATTGCAGCAGCAATCAACCTTTCAACCTCTCTGTTAAGCCGCTGCGATTCTGCCCTCTTTTGAGCCAGTTCCTTTTTCAACTTGCTCTGCTGCTGCGAAAGTTTTTTTGCCGATCTGTTTAGAGAAACCTCCTCCTTCTTAAGGTTGTTTCTTTCTGTACTGAGCTTGTCAAGCGAATTTTGAGTCTCATTGCTCAGCACGGCAAGCCGCTCCATCTCACGACTCAGCTGCTCGCGCATCCCCATAATCTTAAGCCCCTGCCGGTTTATCTTTTCCGAGAAGTTTTTCAGATAAACCCATCTTCTATAGCCCTGCTCTATATTCTTGCTTGCAATAATATACATGAACCATGTGCGGGAATCTCTGTTTTTATAGGCGTTAAGCAGCAATTTTTTATGATGAACCTCTAAAGTATCCAAAGTGCGTTTTAAGGAGTTGCTGTTCTCCAATACCCTTTTATACTCCTCCCTCTGCTGTTTAAGGGTTTCTCCAATCTCCGCTATAAGATTGTTTCTTGTCTGTATCTTTTTTCTGAGCAGCACCAATCCGTTAACCGTATTGCTGTGCTTTTTACTGGTTTCAAAAATCTGCCTGTCCAAAAAATCTATGTCTGACTCTATTGCCTCTATCCTCTGTTTATGCGCATCTATGGTCTTTTTGTAGTCATCCGCCTGTCTGTTTTGGGCAGACAATCCCCCGTTTCCGCAATAAAAAATCGCAGAAAAAAACAGGACAACGCTCAACAGCAATATTTTGGATTCTTTCATCTATCTAAGTTGTCTCCACTTGGATTATTTGACCGCCTCTCTACGCTCTTTTATCTTTTGTTCAAGATCCATCTCATTATCTGTATCAATAGCTTTGGCTTGATTCCAATATATAAAGGCAAGATCATACTCCTTTAACGCATAAAGCACCTCTGCATAATGGTCTAAAACAGCCGCACTCTCCTTTCCTCCGTAAAGCATTGCATGCTTGAATGTAGACTTTGCCTCAATAGGCTTATCCATAAGAAACAGTATCCAACCAAAAGTATCCAAGTATGTAGGATTGTCAGGTTCGGCCTCTATTGTCTTCTTGCTCATAGCATATGCATGCTTCAAATCCTTTTTCTGCAAAGAGAGGTAATAAGCATAATTGTTAAGCACCGAAACCTCATTGGGATTAATCTTTAGTGCTTTTTTGTAGTACGAGAACGCTCCGGGAACATCCCCTACCAAATGACTCAGATCTCCAAGAAGCGAGTATGTCTTCAGCAGCATATCCTTGTCTCTCCCCGCTGCAGCCTCCTTTTCTAATTTTTTGTAAGTTTCTATTGATTCCCTATACCTCTCCTCTTTAAAATATACAAAAGCAAGAATATCTAACCTGTCATTAAGGTTCACAGACTCAAGATGATTCACAAGTGTATCGCACTCTTTGCCGGTAAGCAGCTTCTCAAGCGGCTTGTAATCCTCAACATAGAGTAGAAAACTTATATACTCCAGTAGCTGCTGCGGAGATGGGTTACTAAGCGTATAGTCCCTAATAACCTGCGCAGCATCATGTTTTCTTTCCCCCTGCAGATAATACCCTACAGCCAACTGTTTTACAAGAGTATCTGCAGGATAGGCTGTTCTGAGTGTTGTTATAAGGCTGTCCATCTGCTTTGTATAGGCTGTCATAACCCCCGGGATCTGCAGGATATTCCTTACATACGCAACCTTTCCTTGCGGATTCATTATATCATCTGCCATGACAACCTTTACCGTTTTAAAGAAGTTGGGATAATCCCTTCTTACCCTATATACCTCAGACTTACCGTAAATTGCAGGCATATAGTTCTTCTGATGGGATAACGCTTTTTCATAATACTCCATCGCAAGGGTATCTTTATATCGTTCAAGATAGAGATCTCCAAGCAGAGTCTCAACGTTGACAGACTGCTGTTCCTTGTCAAATTTTGTAAAATACTCAACTGCTCCGTCCCAATTATCCTCCATCCTAAAGATCTTGAATCTCAACGATGCCGTTGATTCGTTCCTTCCCTGCACCTGCTCTATCCTCTCAATTAGCCTTGTTGCTGCCGGCAGGTCCTTTGCCGCAATATACAGCTCCGCTAAAGTGTAGTAGTAGTTTATCTTTTTAGGGTTGGCCTTTACCAATTTGTCATATATCTCTATGGTCATTGCAAGGTTGTCCTTGGCAAGATAAATCTGTGCCAATGTCTCCTTGTATGTTGTGTTTACAGAATCTTTCTCTATAGCTCTAAGGAGCAGTTTCTCTGCATTGTCGAATGACCTCTCCGTCATAGCAATTCTTGCAAGGTAATAGAATGCGGCATCGTTCTTTGCCGTTGAATCTACCTCCAAAGCCTTTATAAACTGAGCTTTTGCCGCAGCATACTCGTTAAGATTAAAATATTTTAACCCATCTAAATAATATTCGTTCTGCGCATTGGCAGCTATTGTAAAGATTCCTGTAAAAATTGCCGTGACAATAGTTTTTAAAATATTTTTCATACAAATCCCCCTATTTGTCCATAAACTGTTTAAGCTGCTTTGCCATATTGGATGCAAATACAAAATCGTTGAGTTCCTTACATTCGGACGAAAGGATCTCCCTGTTGTTACCCTCCCACTTTTTCTCTCCTTTGTAAATGAAAACCACATTGTCTCCAATCTCCATAACAGAGTTCATATCGTGAGTGTTTACCACCGTAGTAATTTTATACTCCTGCGTTATCTCCTTTATAAGTCTGTCTATTACAATGGATGTTGTTGGATCCAACCCGGAATTTGGTTCATCACAAAACAGGTACTTTGGATTAAGGGCTATTGCTCTTGCTATTCCAACTCGCTTTTGCATTCCACCGCTAAGCTCAGACGGCATCTTTTTGTTGGCATTTTCAAGATTCACCCTTTTAAGGCAGAAGTTGACTCTCTCCAACTTCTGTTCTTTGGACCAGTCTGTAAAGAAATCCATAGGGAACATTATATTCTCCTCCACAGTGGCAAAATCAAACAGAGCACTCCCCTGAAACAGCATCCCCATCTCCTGTCTGAGTCTCTTTTTCTCTGCGGCATTCATCTTTATGAAAGATTTGCCATCGTATAGAATATCTCCTTTGTCGGGAATAAAAAGGCCTACCAAGTTTTTAAGCAACACCGTCTTTCCACTGCCGCTGGCGCCAATGATAAGAGAACATTCCCCCGGCTTGTAGGTTACGCTTATATCCTTTAATACATCCTTTCCGTCAAACTCCTTGTACAAATGCTTGGCTTCTATCATATCTTTCTCTCCTATTTACAACATTATCTTGGTTATAAGCAGGTTAAACACCAAAATAAGTCCACTGCTTATTACAATTGCCTTTGTGCTCGAACGTCCTACACCAAGCGAGCCACCCTTTGCATAATATCCGTAAAAAGAGGATACGGAGGTTATGATAAAGGCAAAAACAGCCATTTTTGTCATACTGTAGTAAACATAATATGGTTTAAAGGCAAACTGTATACCGTCTATATATTGGCCAAGATTAATGACCCCTGTGAATATAACAATAAGTGCGCCACCAAGCAGACCTATCATGAAACTCGCCAACATTACAAACGGACTTAGAGTGGTGGCAGAGGCTATCTTTGGAAGAATAAGATAGTTGGCTGAATTAACACCCATAATCTCCATTGCATCTATCTGCTCTGTTATACGCATACTTCCTATCTCAGATGCAATGTTTGAGCCTATCTTGCCGGCTAAAATAAGCGCAACCATGGTAGAACAAAACTCCAATACCAAACTTTCACGCGCCATATATCCTACATACATCTTTGGAATGAACGGATTCTCCAAATTGTATGCAGTCTGCAACACAATTACCGCTCCTATGAATATAGAGATGATTGAAACTATTGGAAGTGAATCTATTATTAGTTTATATGCCTCTGTAACATACTGCTTTCTAAAGATGCACCATTTCTCAGGTTTGGTAAACACCCTCTCCATAAGCAGCCAGTACTGTCCTATAAGTTCTAAATTTTTTTTAACACCCATAAATCTCCTCTTGTAGCAGACCTTAAAAAAGGTCTTGTAAAAACACCGCAAGTTACACATTTTTTTATTCATTAAATAATTACTAAATTCGCATGTTTTAACGGCTAATGCACTGCATTTTGAATTTACTGTATGACATAGGGATGAGAGGGTATTCGCTTGCAGCCAAAATTGCAGCACCCTTTAATGATAAGGCAAAGCTTTTCTGTAAAGGCAGAAAGGGGTTGCTTGCACGCATTGTGCAGACTGTAAAATCAGATGCGCCCATAGTATGGTTTCATGCGTCGTCTGTTGGCGAATTTGAGCAGGCCCGCCCTATCATAGAGTGGTATAAAGCCAACGCTCCACAATACAGAATTCTGCTAACATTCTTTTCTCCAAGTGGATATGAGCTTAGAAAGAACTATGATATGGCAGATTGGGTTTTCTACCTCCCAATAGATACGTCCAGCAATGCTCGCCGTTTTGTTGAGGCTGTAAAGCCCCAAAAAGCCATCTTCATAAAGTATGAGTTCTGGTACAACTACCTTACAACCTTAAAGAGGTTTGGAGCGGAGGTTTATATTGTATCTGCCATATTCCGTAGGAGCCAACCGTTTTTCAAATGGTACGGTTCTCTGTTTAGAAAGATGCTCGGAACCTATAGCCATCTCTTTGTGCAGGATGAAAATTCTGCAGCACTATTGGCCGAAGTTGGTATAAAGGAGAATGTTACAATTAGCGGAGATACTCGGTTCGACCGTGTTTACAAGATTACCAAAAGCTCAAATAATCTGCCGCTTGTAGACGCTTTTGTAAGGGTTGGTATGCCATCCTCTTTTGCCGGTATTACTCCTGCTGCCCAAGCTGTTACAACTACCAAGACTACAAACAGTCTTATACTTGTGGCCGGCAGCAGCTGGCCGCCCGATGAGGCTTTAATTGCACGCATTCTCGAAAACTTCTCAAAGATAAGGCTTGTTCTTGCTCCACATGAGATAGGAAAAGACCATCTAACGGCAATAGAGCGTACCTTCTCTATATACAACCCTGTTAGATACACCCAACTTAACGAGCGTTTTGTAAACTCTGCCGAGGGGAGTGAAGAGAGAGAGGCTATCTGCAAACAACTGTCCTGCAGCAGGGTGCTCATAATAGACTGCATAGGCATACTTTCATCTATATACAAGTATGGCCATGTTGCCTATATTGGCGGCGGGTTCGGGGTTGGCATCCACAACATCTTAGAGGCTGCAACATACGGAATACCAATAATATTTGGTCCAAACTACAAAAAGTTCAAAGAGGCAAGAGATCTCATTGCTCTTGGCGGCGCAACAAGCATAGAGAACTGCTCCGACCTGTACGATATTACAAATAAATTTGTGAACAACAGATCTGTAATAGCAGAAAAAGGTGCTGTCTGCAAAAACTATGTTTTGTCTAATATAGGCGCCACCCGGAAAGTAGTCTCAACAATAGAGAAAAACGTTGGCATTAATTATGTGTATAGTTGAGAGTGTATAGTGCATAGTTTGTTGTTCGCTTTCGCGCAGCTTTGGCATTGGCTGATTTAAGGTAAGGTGAGTATAGAAAGTATAGAGAGTAATTATAAACCGTTGTGAACTACCTGTCAATCAAGGGAACAGCGGTTGCCAAAAGTAGCTTAATAAGTTTCCCAACAAACAATCATTAGCTTTGTCAGTATAAAAACGACTATCTTTGCGAGTCGTAACGGTATATATGTCTTATGTTAAAAAGAGAGGTAGTCCACCCTGTTTTAGGGAAAATAATCTATGCAAAGAATCCAAATTCAAAGTCTGTACGCGTGAGCATTCGCGCAGATCGCGGATTGCTTGTGTCGCTCCCAACATATTTCACATATAACGATGCCGAACTGTTTGTAGAGCAGAACTGCGGGCGAATAGCAGAGATGGTAAAGCGGCTGAAACAAAAGGTCTCTGCCCGCGAGTCTGTACACCATGCAAGCAGCGATACGCTCAAGGAGACAATAAACCGGGCCAGAGCCGTGTTGCCAAAACTGTTGGAGGAGTTGTCGGGAAGCATGAACAGACAGATAAAAATTACAGACGGGAAAGGACGGGTTATTGAGTCCCCTTTCAGCTATAACAGACTTTTTCTTAAAAACAATGTCTCCAACTGGGGCAGTTGCTCAATAAAGAGGAATATAAATCTTAATGTTAATCTTGTTAATCTGCCGGAACATCTTATAAGATATGTAATCCTCCACGAGCTCTGCCATTTAGTATATATGAACCATGGAACACGGTTTCATGCTCTTTTAGACTCTGTATGCGGTGGCAAAGAGAAAGAATTAGCCAAGCAGCTTAGAGGGTACTCCCTCCTTTAAAGTTTAGAGTTTAGAGAGACTTTTCTTTATACACTATAAACCATAAACTTTCTACTTCGTCCATCTGTTATCAGTTCACTATATTATGGTATAAAACAACAATCAACAGCTCTGTGCTATACCATTACACTAATTCAAAACATTTTGATAGAAATAAATACCTATGCTATGGCCTAAAATCAGGAGCATAGTAGATGTAGTCTAATTTCTTACCCTCTTCCGTAGGTTGGAATCTGTTTTATTATCGTATGAACCACCGCCGCCTCCACGGTCAATTAAAGCATTGAGCAGTTGCTCTGCTGTATCTCTGTGTCGGTTGTTAGGCCTTTCTGCCGTAACTACCAACTCAGGCATGTCATATATTGGCTCATACGATTTGGTATCTACCGAATTTGCAATCCTGTAGATGGAGATCTTCTCCAAGAATTTGAATGCATTATCATTATTCGTTTCAATATAGGAGGACTTGTCAAATACATAAACGCCATTGCAATATTCGCCGTCTTTATATTGACTTACTCTTACCAATTCACCACTTCTTGCAAGCCAATGCCGTCATTTACGTAAAATCCGGGTAAATTTCCATTTTCAAAATCCATTACAGCCAATTGTCCGTTCTTTTGCAGCATAAGCGTTGGCGTTGGCTAATTTATTTATAGTTTATGGTTAAAATTTATAGTCAGTTAATTAGTTTATAGCTTTAAAGTGAAAATTTTTTTCTATTAGCTTTTAACTTTCTATACGCTATAAACTCTCAACTATAAACTTTTATAATGCTGTCTATACACTTTAAACTATAAACTTTCAACTAAGCCGAGGCTAAGGCTAAGGCCAAGGTCAAAGCAATAAAACTAATAAAAAAATGTTGTGTAAAGTAATCTGCGGAGCCACACGCGGAATAGAGGTTATTCCGGTAACCATAGAGGTAGATGTAAGCCCCGGCATAGCTTTCTTTTTAGTGGGGCTTCCCGACAATGCCGTTAAGGAGAGCCAGCAAAGGATAAGCGCATCGTTGCAGAAGTTAGGCTTTAAGATACCCGGCAAAAAGATCATCATAAACCTTGCACCCGCAAATGTAAGGAAGGAGGGTTCAGCCTTTGATCTCCCCATAGCTGTTGGGATTTTGGCAGCATCGGGCCAATTGGAGCTTACAGGACTCAACAGATACCTTATTGCCGGAGAGCTCGCATTAGACGGTACACTAAGAGCTATTAACGGGGCCTTGCCGCTAATAATATATGCGCGGGATACCGGATTGGAGGGGATCATTCTTCCAACCGCCTCTGCCTGCGAGGGTATAGAGATAGAGGGCATCGACATCTATGCAGCCAATACTTTACAGGAGGTGATAGAGATTCTACTATCTAACGGAGGAAACAAGCAATATCTTGTAAAACAGAGAATAGAGAGAGAATACTCAGGCAAATTCATATCTGCAAACGGCCAAAACGGTTTGCCGTTGCTAAAAATAACAGAAAGCATCAACCGCACCAATGAATATGATTTTAAAGATATAAAGGGGCAGCAACTTGCCAAAAAGGGTTTGGAAGTTGCCGCAGCAGGTGGGCATAACCTTATAATGACCGGCTCTCCCGGTAGCGGAAAGACATTATTGGCAAAGAGCATAACATCCATACTACCGCCGCTTAGCAGGGAGGAGAGTATTCAGACCAGTGTCATATACTCAATTGCAGGAGAGCTTAACTCCCACATGGGACTCATAAAAAGGAGACCTTTCAGGCAACCGCACCATACATCAACGTTGCAGGCTATTACCGGAGGGGGAAGCCATATACTTCCCGGGGAGATCTCGCTTGCACACTGCGGGGTGCTCTTTTTAGATGAATTTGCAGAGTTTCCACGCTCGGTGATTGAGGTGCTAAGACAGCCGTTGGAGGACAGGATAATACAGCTAAGCAGAGTACGTTCAAAAATCACCTATCCGGCATCTTTTATGCTTATAGCAGCAATGAACCCCTGTCCATGCGGCTATTTGGATGATGAGAGCGGAAAATGCAACTGCACCTCATATATGATAGAGAGATACAGGAGCCGTGTGTCGGGTCCCATATTAGATAGAATAGATATAAGGTTAAAGATAAGACCTGTACCAAAAAACCTGCTCGTAGATGACAGTCAGGCCGAACCCAGTTCTGTAATTGCAGAGAGGGTTGCAAAAGCTCGGGAGATTCAGTTAGAGAGATTTAAAGGGGAGCATTTCTTTACCAATTCAGAGATCCCCTCTCCTCTTGTAAAAAAATATTGCCGTTTGGCAGAATCGGAGAAAAAATATCTTATGAGTGTTATAGAAAAGATGGATATCTCAGCCAGAAGATACAACCGCATCCTAAAACTCTCCAGAACCATAGCAGATCTTTCCGGAGAAATGGATATAAGGACGACTCACATCATACAAGCCTTTCACCTCTCGTATTAGCACCGCTACGAACAAATTGCTACAGCTCAACTAAGCCGGCTTTTATTGCGTAAATGGTGAGACCTGCTGTTGTCTTTATGCCCAATTTGGAAGATATGTTCTTTCTGTGCGAGAGGACTGTCTGAAAGCTTATGTTAAGGATATCTGCGATCTCTTTGTTGATCTTTCCCTGCGCAACCAACACAAGAACCTCCGTTTCGCGCGGAGTGAGTATCCCCTCGGCTCCGGCCGCAGTATTGCCTGCCGCAACCATAGAAACAGATTTTTTGTTGGGGAGCAAAGCGGAAATAATGCGGCGGTGCGTAACAATACCGGTCTCCAATGAGCCGAGCGCAAAGATTGTTGCATAGCAGAGGTTGTCGTTAAAGTTCCCTTTAAGGTACTTTATCATTACAAGCTGCATCTCGGCAAGCAGCTCCTCGGCCTCAGTCACACCACTCAATTTTAACAGGTCAAACTCTTTTGACATTATCTTACAGAATTCATCTAAAAGGTTTGAGAGCTGTATCAGTTGTCCTTTTGCGGTATCTGTGCTCATGCTCATCTCTATGAATGCCTTGAGGTGCTTCTCTATGTTGGGCAGCTGCACCGCCTTAAAGTAAACGGTGCTTTTTGAGAAGTACCCCTCTGCAAACGGAGTCCATTTTACCCCTCTTGCAGATATAACCTGCGGATTTTCGACCGTCTGTACAAGCAACCTTACTAACGGCATATCCTCCTCTGCTATCCCTGCAGCTTTTGCAGCTTCTCCCAGGGTCATCTCACCAACGCCAAGCCTTATTCCTAACCTGTTAAGAACAGGAATCACACCGCCATTCTTTAGAATAACGTTATAAAGTATTGGTTGAGAGATTATTGACATTTACAATCCTGAATTATATCTGGAAGAGTCCGTTTATCCGGGCATCTATGCAGTCTATAACGTAGCTGAGATCTTTGGGGTTATCCTCAAATTTTATATTATCTACGTTTATAACCAATTTTTTACCATCCTTGTAGTTATCGTACCATTGGTCGTAGAGTTCGTTAAGCCCTTTAAGGTAATCTATCCTTATGGAGCTTTCGTACTCACGTCCTCTCTTTTGAATTTGGCTGACAAGATTGGGAATGGAGGACTTAAGATAGATGATAAGATCCGGTGGTCTTACAAGAGACAACATTAATTCAAACAGCGACGTATAGTTCTCAAAATCACGGGTAGACATAAGCCCCATCTTGTGAAGGTTAGGGGCAAATATTCTGGCATCCTCGTATATGGTTCTGTCTTGGATGATGTTCTTGCCGCTTTTTGCAATATCAACAACATCCATAAAACGTTTGTTAAGGAAGAATATCTGCAGGTTGAAAGACCATCTTTGCATATCTGTATAAAAATCAGACAGGTAAGGATTTGTATCCACAACCTCATATTTTGGCTCCCAATTGAAATTTTTTGTAAGGAGCCTTGTTAAAGTGGTCTTGCCGCTTCCAATATTTCCCGCAATTGCTATGTGCATGAGTTTATCTGTTTCTTAACACTTACTTAAATGCAAAAATAGATAAAAATTGGTAATTTTGCGCACATGTTGGATTCATTATTAGATAAGGGCAGACGGGAGAGAATGGTTAAGAGCCTCTCTGCAAATCCCATGGTAAACGACAATGTGCTCGAGGTTATGAGGCGCATTCCAAGACATATTTTTGTTGAAAAGGGGCTTGGGCATTTGGCGTACAATGACAAGCCGCTCTCCATTGGCGGAGGGCAGACCATATCGCAGCCATCCACAGTGGCTGTACAGACAAGTCTGCTTGGGCTTAAAAAAGGGGATAAGATTCTTGAGATAGGTACAGGATGCGGTTACCAGACGGCTGTGCTTGAACTTCTTGGCGGAGAGATCTATAGTGTGGAAAGAATTGAGGCTCTGCACAAAGCGGCAGAGAGCAACCTTAAGGAGATAGGATGTTTTGGGGTAAAGCTCTTTCTTGCAGACGGGCATTGCGGGTTACCGCAATATGCCCCCTTTGACAAAATCATTGTAACATGCGCTGCAGATGAGATGCCACATGAATTAGCGCTGCAACTATCTGTACAAGGTGTAATGGTAGTTCCTATTGCGCAAAACCAAGCCCAAGTTCACGCAAACGGGCAGCAGATGATGGTGGTAAAAAGGATCTCCCAAACAGAGTACGATATTCACAACATGGGAGCATGCAGCTTTGTCCCTATGCTTAAAGGTACGGTATAAACGTTTTAACAGCAATATATGATAACAGTAAAAGCTTTCTATTTTAACGATATACGTGAGTGTACATACGTAGCTTATGATGAAACTAAAGAGTGTGTGATAATAGACCCCGGATGCCAGAGCGCCGGCGAGCAGCAGAGACTTGTAAAGTTTATTGAGCAGAACAACCTCAAACCGGTAAAGGCCCTTCTCACCCACGGCCACTTTGACCACGTTATGGGGGCGGCTTTTGTGCACAGGCAGTGGAATATCCCATTCTACCTTCACGCCGAGGATAAAGGTCAGTTGGAGCGGGCGCAGCCATACTGCCAGATGTTCGGTCTTAACATAGAGCAGCCGCCTACAGATACGGTAGATGTCAATGACGGCGATATTATAAAATTCGGCAATACGGAGTTGCATGCAATACACACCCCGGGGCATACAAGAGGAGGTGTATGTTACTATTCTCTTCCCGACAAAGTAATCTTTACCGGAGACTCCCTTTTTGCCGGTAGCATAGGGCGCACAGACCTTCCCGGCGGAGATTACGATGCACTTATGGAGAGTCTTTTGGGCAAAGTATGCAAGCTGGACCCCGACATGAAAGTCTACCCAGGCCATGGCCCCGAGACAACCATAGCACACGAACTTAATACAAATCCGTTCCTCAGATATGAATAAAATACTCCTCTCCCTCCTCTTTACCGGGGGCGTTTTTATGGGAAACATTAGTGTGGCCTGCGGACAGACAGAGGCAGACAGCTCCATCATAGCAGCATCTGACAGCCTGCTTGTAAGCAACACTATTAATGATATGATAGGCCAGAATGTTGTTATACCAAAGATGCCGCAGGAGGCCACCTTTGCAGGGGAGGCTGTACCCTTGCAATATTTTGATGTGTATGAGTCCTTGCAGAGAGAGATAGCATCCCTTACGTATCAGCATGGTACAATGATCTATATAGCCCAACTGCAGGCAAGGTACAAAGAGAGAGTCATGAAGATTTTAAGAGAGGAGGGTATTCCTGGCGATTTCTTCTATCTCTGTATTGCCGAAAGCATGCTCCAGCCTTTGGCATCCCCTGCAGGAGCAAAGGGCTACTGGCAGTTTATGGATGGGACTGCAAAGGAGTACGGATTGGAGGTAAGCCCGTATATTGATGAACGTTACAATTGGGATAAATCAACAAGAGCCGCCGCAAAATATTTTAAAAAGGCTTACGAGAAGTATGGGACATGGACACTTGCTGCAGCATCCTATAATATTGGGATGAACAATGTAGACAACAGAAAACAGCTGCAGGGGCTGAACAACTACTACGACATGCAGTTTCCTGTTGAAACCGCCAGATATGTATACCGGGCTGTGGCCTTTAAGACAATACTTAACAATTTAAAGGATTACGGGTTTAATCTTTCGGAAAAAGACATGTACAAACCTATAGAAACCAAAAGGATAAAGGTAACAGGTTCTGTATCTAACTGGAGTGTGTGGGCAGCGGGACACAATACCAACTTCAAGATGATAAAGATGCTAAACGAATGGATTAGATCCAACAGATTAGACAACAAGGCAGGCAAGACATATTTTGTGGAGATTCCGGCAGAGGGGGCAAGAATAAGATAGATTATGGACAGAATAGAGATAACAGGTGCCCGCGAACATAACCTTAAAGGGATTGATGTTGTAATACCACGGGACAAATTGGTTGTGGTAACAGGACTTAGCGGAAGCGGCAAGTCCTCGTTGGCTTTTGACACCATCTACGCAGAGGGGCAACGTCGTTATATGGAGACACTCTCTGCGTATGCAAGGCAGTTTATGCAGATAATGGAGCGGCCGGCTGTTGACTCTATTACAGGGTTGAGCCCCATTATTGCCATTGAGCAGAAGACAACAGGCAAGAATCCCCGTTCAACGGTAGGCACAATTACGGAGATATACGATTTTTTAAGGCTTCTGTATGCCCGTGCGGCAAAGGCATACTCACCTGTTACCGGGAAAGAGATGGTAAAGTACACTACAGAGCAGATAGTAAATCTAATTCTAAGCAGATACGAGGGGGTAAAATGTCTGCTCCTCTCCCCTATGGTACAGGGAAGAAAGGGGCATTACAAAGAACTGTTTGAGCAGTTGCTCAAAAGGGGATACCAACAGGCAAGAGTAGATGGTGAGTTGGTCTATATTGCAGATGTTAAGCCATTGGACAGATATAAAAACCACTTTATAGAGTTGGTGGTAGACAAATTGGTCCCATCCTCATCTGACTACAAAAGAATCCATGATTCTGTAGAACAAGCACTTCACCAAGGCAAAGGAACATTGGCCGTGATGGATTATCGGGAACTTGAAAACAATGGAAAACCTGCCTTACACTATTTTAGCAGGCATCTTATGTGCCCTGACAGCGGTCTCTCTTTTCCCGAGCCGGCTCCGCATACATTCTCCTTTAATTCACCTCAGGGGGCATGTCCAAAGTGCAAGGGGCTTGGTTTTGTAAGCAAGATAGATATGAAGAGGATTCTCCCGGACCCGTCCAAGTCTATCCTGCAGGGGGCGTTTGTTCCTCTTGGTACATACAAGGACAACAACTGGTTTAGGATACTTGATAGTATGGCCAAGGTGTACGATTTCTCTCTTAACGATCCTGTTGAGAGCCTGCCCGAGGAGATTTACGATATGATTGTAAACGGCACCGATGAGCTTTTTAGAGTTAACCTAAAGGACGGACGCCAGCTTGCCTCGTTCCCAGGGATTATATCCAAGTTGGAGCAATCCGAAGATGAGAATGTTGAAACTTTTGAGAGGAAGGAGCGCTATGTAGAGGAGGTTGTCTGCCCCGAATGCAATGGATCTCGACTTAAAAAGGAGGCTTTGTGTTTTAAGATAGATGACAAGGATATTGCACAGGTATCTGCTTTAAGCATAGATGACCTGTATGATTGGGTTGTTTCGCTTCCCGACAAATTGGATAAAAAGCAGAAACTTATTGCAGAGGATATTCTTAAGGAGCTTGGTGACAGGATTGGTTTCCTTAAGGGTGTAGGGCTTAACTATCTGTCTCTTGACAGGTCTACCCGCTCTTTGAGTGGCGGCGAGAGCCAGAGGATAAGGCTTGCCACGCAGATTGGCAGCAAATTGGTGAATGTCCTGTATATATTGGATGAGCCGAGCATAGGCCTTCACCAACGCGACAACAGGAAACTGATTGATTCTCTAAAGAGATTGAGGGATGAGGGAAATTCTGTTATGGTGGTTGAGCATGATGAGGAGATGATAAGGGAGGCAGACTGGCTTGTTGACCTTGGCCCGGGAGCAGGTGTGAGCGGCGGCAAACTGCTTTTTAACGGCAAACCTTCTAATCTTATGAAGATGAGTCTGCCAAAGGTAAGGGAACTTGGAAGTTTTACCGCCGATTACCTTAGGGGGCTTAGAAAGATAGAGATACCTGCAACAAGGCGTGCAGGTAACGGCAGCTTTTTGGAACTGATTGGTGCAACAGGCAACAATCTTAAAGATGTTGATGTTAAGATTCCGTTAGGGTGCCTTGTTGGAATAAGCGGTGTGAGCGGCAGCGGAAAGTCTACACTCATAAACGAGACCCTCATGCCAATTCTTAGCGCCCATTTCTATAGATCTCTTGCCAAACCGCTGCCATACAGAGAGATTAAGGGCATTGAGTCTGTTGACAAACTTATTGTTGTAGACCAATCTCCAATAGGAAGGACACCGCGAAGCAACCCTGCTACCTATACAAATGTCTTTAATGACATAAGGAAGCTGTTTGAGAATACTCCCGATGCCAAGATAAGAGGCTTTAAGGCGGGACGCTTCTCCTTTAATATTAAGGGGGGCAGATGTGAAGCCTGCAAGGGTGCAGGTGTTGAGGCCATTGAGATGAATTTTCTTCCTACCGTGTATGTTCATTGCAAGGAGTGTAACGGGCAACGCTACAACAGAGAGACTTTGGCTGTTAAGTACAAGGGCAAGAGCATAAACGATGTATTGGAGATGACCATATCGCAGGCTATGGAGTTTTTTGAACCTGTTCCATCCATTTATCAAAGGCTTAAAGCACTTGAAGAGGTAGGATTGGGATATGTTAAGTTGGGACAGCCCTCAACGACATTGAGCGGCGGCGAGACCCAGAGGGTAAAATTAGCTGCAGAGCTTGCCAAAAAGGATACCGGCAATTCTGTCTATATCTTGGATGAACCTACCACAGGTCTGCACTTTGAGGATGTGAGGGTTCTTTTGGGCGTACTTCAGAGGATTGTAGACCGGGGCAATACTGTAATAGTGATCGAACACAATTTGGATGTGATAAAGACAGTTGATTATCTTATAGATCTTGGTCCCGAAGGTGGCGCCGGCGGCGGATGCATAGTTGCTACCGGAACTCCTGAGGAGGTTTCCAAGGTTAAAGAATCTTATACCGGGCATTTTTTGGCTGAACTGCTTTAGCCGAGCAGGGCAGGAAGGATGGATATGTCTCCCCTTTACCTGCCGCTACCTGCAATAAGTCTCTTTACCTTCTCGCAGAAAGGGCTGTCTGCAATAACCTCCTCAACAGTTACAGGCATCCTAAAACACCAGTACTGATTTGGATTTGACGGATCGTTTATACGCTCATCCGCAGGGTTTGCAGAGCGCAACTTAACAGAGAGCGACAACCAGTCTTGCAACGGCAATATGGCAAACATGCTCTTGGAGGCAAGATTCTCTGCTATAACCTTTTCACACTCTGCAGGGGTGGCATCCGAACCATTCCCGTGCAGTCTTTGGCCAAGCCACATTCTCAGAGTCTCGCTGTCATGGGTAGATGTGGTACATACGCTCAAATATGAATAATCTGCAGGATTACCTATCTCAACCCCTGATTCTTTTGGCATGGTCTGCAACTCCAAAGACAGGATATGAAGATTTTTCATACACTCTGTTACAGAGGGATTCCTCATCCCAAGATCCTCTCCGCAGGCTAACATGTTTGAAGCTGCTATAAGCTGCTGCAATTTGTTTACTGCATTGTGATACCACAGGTTGTTGTTACGCGTGTAGAAGAAATCGTTATACAGAGCATCGTAAGCGGTGCTCATCTGCGGAGAGAGAGAAAAATATGCATAACTCTCCTTTGCACCAATCATAGGATAGTAGAACCTGTGCCGGTGCGGATCCTCTATAAAGAGTGTCTCGTACTCCATTGCGTTTTTGTTTACGGATCTTATGAGAACGCTGTCGGATGCCTTGCCGAATGTTCCGGCAAGCGCCCCGTCTGTACAGTTGTCTATAAACCAGCTCTCCCTGCACTCGGATTCATCCTTAAGTCCCATGGCGGCAGCTATATCCTTACGGGTATAGGCTATTGCCGGAGAGAAGTGTCCCATAAGGGCGCTCCTGTATGTTATAGGAATCTCCCATATTCTAAAGAAACCTAAAATATGGTCTAACCTGTAAGCATCAAAATATTTGGACATCTGTATAAGCCTGCCCCTCCACCATGAGTAGTGGTCTTGCGACATTGCCCTCCATTTATATGTAGGGAAGCCCCAGTTCTGCCCCTCTTTGCAGAAACCGTCCGGCGGAGCGCCGGCACTCTCGTCTGTATTAAACAGTTCGGGGGTCTTCCAAACCTCCACACTGTGCGGTGCAACGCCAATAGGAATATCCCCCTTTATTATAATGCCATTTTCGTGAGCATGCTTTTTTGCGGCACTCATCTGCAGATGAAGGTGATACTGTATGAACACATAAAAGTCTGTCTCCTCTTTTGTTACAGACAGCTCTTTCCATTCATAAAAATTTACAGTATCATTCTTGTCTCTTAACGCAGAAAACTCTGCATAAGGGTTGAGCCAGTTCTTGTTAGACTTTACAAATGTATAGAATTCGGGTTGCGCAAAGGTATTCCCCTTTTCCATCTCATAGATCTGTTTTAAGAAGCGCATTTTTGATTCAAATACATCGTCGTAGTCCAAGGTGGATTTTATATTGAGCAACCTACCCTCTCTCTTAATGGCTTTTATAAGGTTGAAGATCTTTACAGATCTGTCCGTATCTGCCTGCTGCTCTGTCTCCTTTTCCTTTCTCCTCTTTCCTGTAAGCAGCCCCCCAAACAGCTTGCCGGCAGGTTTTTCACCTCTCTCCTCTGTTGGCGCGGATGTTACTATCTCCTCTATCACATTCTCCCCTTCGGACCTCTTCAATACATCTAACAGGTTAATATAAATAGGGTGAAAGGCAAAGGAGGATATGCAGTTGTACGGATATGAATCCTTCCGGTTTTTAGCAGATGTGGTATCATTCACCGGCAGCAGCTGCAAAACCTTCATTCCACACAGTTTCATCATATCTGTAAACTGCTTTATATCACAAAAATCTCCCACTCCGTGGCTTAACTCTGTTCTCATTGAAAAAACAGGTATGGCACAACCGGCATAGCGCGGATTGTTGCTGTAACCTTTTGATGATTCGTCGGGAAACAAAACAGAAGAATTCTCCTTTATTACAGTTGAATGGCGGGCTATCTGCGGACAGTGGAACACCCTGTTTGCAGAGTTCTCCCAAGTAGTGCGGTTAAATACAAACTTATATTCGATAACCAATGGAAGCTCCTCTGCGGATATGGAGTAAGACCAGCGACACCCCTCTTCCCGTATCATAGAGGGGGCTTTTGCCATGTCCCAATTGCCAAGTTCCTCTGTGTTTCCGCACAGCTGAATTGAACAGTCTGCGGGGATATTTGGGATTGTAGCCTTTATTATAAGCTCCTTATTCTGTATGTGGGTTTGTGTGTATGGGTTGCTCTTTGCCCCGTAAAACACCTCCGAAAATGGTGCGGAAAGGAAAGGCGCCCTTTTGTCGTTACCTTGCCATTCGTCAAAACAGACTATCTGAACAGTCTCTGTGTTAAGCGCTATTTTACGTTTAGGGCCGTTCTCAAAAAATATGGAATCTGCATTGCCATCTGCAGCTTTGCGTTTTATGAAATATTTGTAGGAGATTATCCTGTCTCTGTCTGTAGGGTTGCATTTTATCTCTCCGCTCCAGAGTCCATCCTTTGCATACTGCATCTTTAGAGCTGCATCAAGCTCGTTATTGCCTAATTCCGCAGTTGACCCGCAGATGTAGATCTCCTCACCCCATTGAGTGTTATAGTTAATTAAGAATCTTATTGTCATAAGGTTACAGTGATTCAAGACAATTATGTCCTGTTGTCTTTGCGTTTAAGTTTTTTAATGGCAGCATTTATAATAACCAACGAAACCGCCCCACATATTATCATTACAAGAGCCTGCGATTCATGCGATATTGTGGCGAATATGATACCTGTCTGCCGGGCAATTCCGTAAACGCCCAACAGAGCCATGCTTATGACAAGGTGATATGCACCAATTCCGCCCTGTACAGGAACAGCCCATCCAAGCCCCCCCACTATCATAAGGAAGAGGGCGTCTATTGCCGTTAGATCGTGAACCTGCGGAAAAGCATATATGGTGGTAAGGCTCGTGAACCAGTATGTCCCCCACAAAAGAGCTGTGTAGAGTAAAAACAGCCATTTATGCTTCATCTTGAATGCAGACAAAAAACCCTTTACAAGCCCCTTTGCAACTCCGCTTAGTTTATTGAATATTTTAAACCTGCTTAATTTTCTCCTTAAAAGAACAGGGATAATCACTATTGCCAACAAAACGACAACGGCAACTACCCCGTAAACTATATTGTCCTCTATCTTTGTAAATAGAGGCTCCAACAATGTCTCCTCTATAAATTTTCCAAACTGTTGCCACTTGAATACTAAAAGAAAAAGAACCCAAAAGAGAAGGCAAAAGAGATCAAATGTCCTCTCCAACACCACCGTTCCCAATGTTCCTTCAAAACTTATCTTGCCTGTTTGTGCTATAACACCACACCTTGCCAACTCTCCCGCTCTTGGGAATACAAAATTTGTAAGATAGGCCACAGTTACTCCGTTATAAGCCTCCATTCTGCTCACCTTGCCGTTTAGCGGGAGCATTAGGAGTCTCCACCTTAAAGCTCTAACTATAAAACCTATAACACCAACCGCCATTGACACGAGTATCCATGCGTAGTTACAGCTCATAAGACCGTCTGTAAAATCTCCCCACTTAACCCCTCTGAAAGAGAAATAGAGCAACACAACAGAGAGCAGAAGGAAAATTATGCTCCTCACTATTTTCCCTGCTTTGCCTGTCTTGCCTATTTGGTTTTTGTTCAGCTGATTTCCTGTTGTCTCCTTTTCCTCCATTATCTGTTTTTACTCTCTAACGCTCAACTATGGCAAAAGGTTGGTGTTGGAATCCGGGAATATGACCTTTGGCTTAAACCCTACAGCCTCTTCCGGTGTCATCTGTGCATACGACATTATAATAACCAAATCCCCCGGAGAGAATTTATGCGCTGCAGCACCGTTAAGACAGATCTTGCCGCTCCCCTTATCTCCAACAATAACGTATGTCTCTATACGCTCACCATTATTAAGATTTACAACCGCAACCTTTTCGTTTGGATATAATCCTGCAGCCTCTGTAAGATTGCCATCTATTGTTATGCTCCCTATGTAGTTAAGGTCTGCTTGTGTTACCTTTGCCCTGTGTATTTTTGATTTAAGTATCTCTAAAAGCATCTTATTCCAAATTAGTTTTTTTAACATCTTGCAGCATTCCGTCCACCACCAATGCTGCGAATTAAAACATTGCCATCAAGAAGCTGCCATAAACTTTTATGGCAGCTTTTTATCTCAACTCTTTCTTATATGCTACCCCCTATTTTACAGCTATGTTGTCTATAAGTCTTACAGGCCTTGCATAGACAGCACACCATAATCTTATATGCTCCGCATCACCCCACTCATTAACAGGTTTGAGGGTTGTGGAATCTACCAATTCTATGTACTCTGTCTCCAACTCTTTATTGCTGTCTATCTCTTTGGCAAGCTGCTCTATAACCTCTCTTGGAGTATATGTTTTCATAAGCTCGGGCGCTTTGGAGATTGTAGCATATATATGCGGTGCAGCCGCTCTTTGTGCCTGCGACAGAAGCATATTCCTCGAACTGCGGGCAAGGCCGTCTGTATCTCTAACTATAGGGCAACCTATTATCTCTATACCATACCCTAATTTAGCTGCCATGTGCCTTAAGATTGCCAATTGCTGGAAATCTTTCTCGCCAAAGAATGCCTTTGCAGGTTTCACTATATCAAACAGTCTTGTAACCACCTGCACAACCCCGTTGAAATGTCCCGGTCTGCGCGGACCCTCGCCATAAGAATCCAAACCATCTAAATCAAAGACTCTTTTATCGGGAAGCGGATAGATATCCTCTACTCGCGGAGCAAAGACTATGTCTGCCCCATGTTTCTCCAAAAGAGCGCAATCTGCCTCCAATGTGCGCGGGTATGTGGCAAGGTCATTTGGATTGTTGAACTGTGTTGGGTTTACAAATATGCTTACTACTGTATGTCTGCAGGTTGAAGCAGCCCTTTCTACTAATGAGATATGGCCGTTATGGAGGGCTCCCATTGTGGGAACAAAGCCAATATCCTCTCTATTTGGAAGAGCATCGTATGCTGCGTTAAACTCCTCCAATGTTTTAGCTATAATCATTTTGTGTATAGATCCGTTATGCAGGTGCAAATGTAGGAATTTTTTTCATTCTGCATATAAGTTCATCTCCACTCGTATGTATAGTAGTTGAGATGCATCTTCTCAAACTCTGCATTTATATCTTTCAAGCGATTAATCTCGCATGATTCTATTCTCTTAATAAGAGATTCAACCTCACTTTTAGGGGCTATAAGTCCCAATATATCCACCCATTCGCAACCATAACAGAAGACCAGTCTTCTGCCCTGCAAGACCGGCTTTGCAGTTGCTCAATCTCTTTTAATGTCAACTCTCTGTATTTCATATTATCCAACAATTTATTACACAACGTTTTATAACAAAACTGTATAGACCTCCGGTTACGGTTGTAAAAGTAAGTATGAAAATATTCCATAGCAAATTCCTCCTTACTATTCCCAAAAACCAATAGAATTCATAGATTTTTTTTATCTTCGCAAACCCGTTTAGTAACTATTAACACCTAACAAATGAAATCTATTATAGGCATTGGCAATGCGCTCACAGATATTCTTGCTATCCTTACAAACGATGAACTTTTAAAAGATTTTCATCTGCCCAAAGGCAGCATGCAGCATGTAGACGAAGCAACCGGAGAAAAAATATGGAATACCCTTAAACCAATGGGGGTTCAGTATGTTGCAGGAGGCTCTGCAGCAAACACAGTTACCGGAGCGGCCGTATTTGGAATGGACTGCAGCTTTGTTGGCAAGGTTGGAGATGATGAACTTGGTTCCCTCTTTAAGGCAGACCTTGAGAGGAACGGCATAAAAGCCAATCTGTTAAAGGGAAAAGCCGCCAGCGGAAAATCTATGGTATTCATTACGGCCCCAAACGCAGAGAGGACCTTTGCGGTATATCTTGGAGCTGCCATTGAGTTAGGTCCGGACGATTTGGACATTGAAATGTTCAAAGGACACGACTATTTTCACATTGAGGGGTACCTTGTCCAAAACCAGGGACTTCTAAGACGTGCCGTTGAATTGGCAAAAGAGGCGGGATGCATCATATCATTTGACATGGCCAGCTACAATGTGGTGGAAAGCAACGACACATTCCTTCACGACATAGTTGAAAATTACGTAGATATAGTCTTTGCCAACGAAACAGAGGCAAAGGCATTCACCAAAAAGGAACCGCGTGAAGCATTGGATGACATAGCAGCCGTATGTAAGATTGCAGTTGTAAAGTTAGGGCCTGACGGTTCTATGGTGAAGAGCGGCAACGAGTACCACAAGATAGACGCATGGCCGGCAAACACCATAGATGCTACAGGAGCAGGAGATATCTACGCTGCAGGATTCCTTTATGCCCATTCATACGGAATGCCTATTAAAATCTGCGGTGAGGTTGGATCTATCATATCTGCCAAAGTTGTTGAGGTTATAGGACCCAAGGTAGATATTCCAAGATGGAAAGAGGCCAAGAGGGAGATTAGAGCACTTATGGGCATTAAAGAGTAAAAAAGAAGAGAGCCGCGGCTCTCTTCTTTTTTACTCTTTATAATGGTAGTCCATTACCTTTTTATTTGGTCTCTTTTACAAGCTCTATAAGATGCTTGAATATTCCCAAAAACTCATCGCTTCCGGCAGCAGTAGGAATCTCCGGATGGAACTGGGTTCCAAGCACTTTATTGTTACCTATCATCTCAATAGCCTCAACAACTCCATCCTCTGATGTTGCCACAACCTTAAATCCCGGAGCAATATCCTTAACTGCTTGATGATGGAACGAATTTACATTTACAGAGGTCTTTCCACCAAGCATTTTGCATAGATTAGACTGAGGATCTACATTAATCTTATGTGTTCCGTATGTCCCGGGAGCCTTTTGACTGTGCTTTACAAAACTGTCTTTCTTCTGAGACGGTATATCCTGGTACAGCGTACCACCCATGGCTACATTAAGGCCCTGTTCTCCACGGCATATACCCAATAACGGCTTACCGCTTCTAACAGCCATTCTAATGAGCATAAGATCAAAAACATCTCTTGCAGGTACAACCTCTCCAAGTGCCCTTACAGGCTGTTCACCATATAGTTGAGGATCAAAATCCTCCCCACCTACAGCAATAACGGCATCCACAACATCAAGCACGGCTGCTATCTGCAGGCTGTCCCCTGTCATAGGAATAATCAGCGGAACACCTCCTGCCCTTCTTACAGCATTTATATAGGTCATATTGGTAGAACCACCGCCATCTGCAGCCTTTGCAGACACCCCTATCACAGGCATACGCTGCTCTATTGCAACTGCAGCTTTTTTATTCTTTTGCGCATTCAACTCTGCCGGACCAAAAACAACAGCCGCAACAGCAAGCGCCAAAACCAAAAATCTTCTCATTATTATATTATTTTAATTTTTAACATTCTTTACTTTCTCTACTCTCCTTACACTCTTTACATTAAAAAGTGCCAAAGCCAAAGCCTTTCTCTATACACTTTCAACTAAATTAAGGCCAACGCTCCTTTGTCTTTAATTATTAAGTTTTGACCAGGTACCAAAGTCTTTCTCCTCATTATAATTAAACTCCACCTCCAACTCCTTAACATTACCTGCCTCATCAACTGTAAAGTTAACAGGGAAACCGTGGCCGTCGCTACGGAATTCAAACCTATTATCTTTAACATGTTTTAGGATATTCTTATAACCGTTTTTGCCTATGGCAATATAAAGTTCGCCATTCTCCAAGGTAATCTCTGCGTTTCCAAACAGCTCATCCTTTACATATTTGCCAACATACTTAACACCATCTGTTGCAGGATTGAACTGCTGGACAAAGAGAGGTAGAGCATCTTTCTTACTCTTTTTAACCTTTTTACCCTTTGGATTATTAAGAGCAATCATCTCTTTCTGCTGCTTCTCTATTTTCGCATTAGCCTCTGCAAAATTCTTCTTGCTGTTCTCCAACCATGAATTGAAATAGCGGCTGTTATAATCATCATAAGGCGCACCGGAAACCAAATCTATTGTCCTGTTCATTATGGCATATCTTGGATTTGCCCCTGCCTCAGAGTTTACAAGGACAACACCGCAAAGCTTGTATTGAGGTACAAAGAAACAGAGGGCGGTCATACCCCATGTTGTTCCGGTATGGAAATATAACCTGTATCTGTTGTTCTGCTCAACGAACCAGCACTGTGCATAAAGGGTTGTTCTGTTATCCGCCTGAGAGGTGATTGTAATACCTTTATGAATAGACCGCATTGCCTTTTCAGACATAACTTTGGTAGTATCCTTTCCATCTACAATAAAACCGTTGTTCATGTGCATCATAGCATAACGGATCATATCCTCAACATTGGAGCTCACACTTCCTGCAGGGCCCACACCTGTAAGCCAATAAAGAGCCTGTTCATCTCCATATAGGGGCAGTGTTACAATCTTAGGCTCTTCCGCTGAATACGGTACGTATGTGTCAAACATTGCTGCCACACGCTGTGGTTGCGTAAAAGAGTAGTCATGAGGCGTTGCGACATTGGTTGCAGATGAGTAACCCTCTGCATTAAGGCCGGAACTCTTCATCCCTGCCGGAATAAAGATTCTCTCTTTAACATTCTGTTCCCAGCTCTTGCCGGTAACCTTCTCTATTATCTTCTCTGCTATAACAAATGTTATATTATTATACTGATAATCACCTCTAAAGCTATATGCAGGCTTAATAAGCCCAATCATCTTGTATATATCATCTCTACTATAGCCAAGGTTAGGGAAATATGTACCGGCCTGCTCCAAAAGGCCAAGGCGGTGAGTCATTATATCCTTAACCTGCGCATTCTCTGTAACCCAAGAATCATACATTTTAAAATCTGGGAGGATATTCTTTACCGTATCTTCCCATTTAACCAAACCCTCATCTACCAGTTGTCCCATTACCGTTGCAGTAAAAGATTTGGAAACAGAGCCAATCTGGAACAGCGTTTTAGAATCTATAGGCTCCCCAGAGATATTTGCAACAGCAGGCACACCCCCAGATGCAATCTCTTTAGAGGCTTTCAGACCTCTAAAACCAACCCCGTCTGCAGGGGCAAGTTCTTTAACACCATAACCTTTACAAAGAATAACAGAATCATTTACAGATATAGCAACAGCCATCCCCGGCAGTTGCCATTTTTCCAAAACCTGTTGTGCATAACTATTAAGGCTGTCTGCCAACTGCCGAGCATTAATAGTTTTACCATCTGCCTGTTTAAATTCATTATGCACATTAGCAAAAGATGGCATAATAGCCATACACAAAACGGCTGTTACACAAAACAGCCTCTTTAAACAAAAGTATCTCATAGAATAAATAATAATTTTCTACAAATGTACGGAAAAATATAGATTGCAGTATTACTATACAAAAATGAGCAATACTTCTCTAAGAAAAAGGAGACAAATAACTATAATATAGATATTAAAAAGGCTACCTTGCGATTTTTCTACAAAGCAGCCTTATTTTGCTTATTTGGGTATAAATATTATTTATACCTAACTTTTACACCCATAGCATCATGTCTCATTTCGCGTTCACTGCGATAGAGTTTACCATTTCTCAGGTAGTAGTATTTTTGATTACCCGCAAATTCAATATTTGCATATTCCCAGTTGTCCGTAGATTTACATGGTTCCCAAGTGCTCTCATACGTCAGTGAATCTGAGAATATGATAAGAGAGGTAGAATCTTCGCGTAACTCAAATTGAATTCCGGTCTCTGTTATAAACGTTCCAACAAAAGGATGCGACTTTTCATTTGAACTGTTCCCAGAGCCCATATTACCGCATGAATACAATGCAGATAAACAACCTATCATCAATACAAACCAGATAGATCTCTTCATACTCTTCTATTTATTTATTATTAAAAGAGAGCATGCCCTCCATAGAGAACACACTCCCTCTCTTATTATTCAATCGTCTTACTTAAAGACAATGTTATACACCCGGAGTACCAGGGTTCTTCTTAACTACTACCTCAAAGGTCTTAGTGAAAGTTTTCCACTTGTAACCAAACTTAACAGGGATATATAGTTTGTAGTCCCAGTTAACAGGAGTACCACTGTAGTTGTAGTAAGTCAACTCTTCAGTTGCAGCATTGTAAGTAACTTTAGTGTTAGAAGGTAGAGGACCATCTGTAACACCCTCGGTAGGGATTAAGTTACCGTCTACAAGTTTCAAGTTAGATTTAACCTGATCTACCATCCAGTTACCCTCAACAGCCTCATAGAAATTCCACAAAGCCACCTCCAAAGGAGTACCTACTTTCTTCACTGTATAGTAGTTACCAGATGCATCTGTATTCCAAGACTTATAAGTAAACGCATTCTTCACACTAATTGTACTACCTGCTATAGTAGCATCTGTAAAGTCATCTGTAGTACCCTCTTTTACCTTCAACGGCTCAATGATGAATGCATCGTACGCCTTAATTAAAGCTGTATGAGCCGGAGCGTGAGGTCCATCATAGCAGAGATCCGCAATCAACTTGATAGGAACATATCTACCCACTATAGCTTTTGCTGCTTCTGTTGGTTTATCAGTTGAGCTAGAGAATGGAGTATGAGCATAATTATTCTCCTCCAACCTAATATTGTAAGTTAATTCAGTACCATCAAGGTAGTTAGGCTGAGTGTTAAGAATTTCAGCTGCAAGCTCGTGATTGATGTACAGCCTTGCTCCGTCAGCACTTACAGTTGCATTCATAGGAACAATAGTAGTTCCGTTAAAGTAATCGTACTTGTACTCATCTTTAGCAAGTTTCTCAGCATCAAAAACGAAGCGTACACCCGGTTTTGAATAAGGGAAACCACCAACGCCTAGATGTCCAGTAGCAGTAACAGGATATGGATAATCCGCAGAATAATAGAATTTCTTATCAGCCTTATTCTTGTCAGAATACCAGATAGCACCATCTGCTCCGGTAGTAGGTTTCTTACCAAGATCATCCAAGTAACCATTCAACAAGTCTGTATAGATGTTACATGTTGGATTATTATTTGTATAATGTCCCCAAGCCGGATTAGACTCTGTAGTTTCGTAAACAATAGGGTTTACGTTGAATACAGTCCAATTAGAACCTGCCTTCCAGTAACGTCCATCATAACCCCACAATTCAAATACCGGCTTGTAGATAGTACGTTTCAAGGTAATAACCAAAGTAGGATATGCTCCAGACGGATCTTTCCAGTAAATAATCTTAGAGAAGTCCATCTTTTCCTGTTTGTTCCAATCAGGATACTTAGTTACGATATCTGCGTGAGGCAAAGTCCAAATAATGTTATATGAATCTACACCACTCTCAGAGTTAATTGAGATGTTAGCAAAACCTTCACCCTCACCAGTAGTTCCGTCAAAGCCAGGATCTGTATAAACTGCATGGAACTCCTGTTTTGTCATACCACCATCCTTAGCCTGTGCGTAAATCTTCTCATTCATATACTGAGTACCAACAACACCTTTGTAATCTCCACATCTGTAAATCTCATCCTCAAGATCAATAGTGATAGGACGCGTAGCTATCTCTTTCACCCACTTAATCTTTATATAACGAAGGGCAACCAATTTATTGTTTACACTGTCTATCAATTCAGCACGAATGATTGGCTCACGACCAACTGAAGTAGCATTAGGATCAGTGATTGTATAAACGCCAGAGGTTAAGATACCACTTGCAGGAGTATCAATATTAGCAAACTTCTGCTGATCTGTCTTATTAGTATTTCCTTCAGGACCTCCCAACGTGATATATGGAGCCCCAGCAACATAGAAACGATATGTCAAACCATAATCTTTATAGTTTTTAAGTTCCTCGTGAGAATTATGAGTTGTCCAAGCATTATCTACATCAGTCACGCAAACAGTTACCAATTGTTTAAGATCAAGAGGTTTGTTGTACTGCTGTTTATAATCTACCAAAGCATTTGCAACAGATTCGTACACGCAGACAGAGTCATGGTAATGAACATAGAACGGATTAGGCTGGTCCATTGCATCTATCTGAGTCTCATCTGCAAACACACCTGTGGTAGGTTTAGTAAAGTCTGTTCTGCTATTTGCAATGTAAGGCACCTTAATATCCTCATGAAGACGAACATACTCTGAATTTACATACACCTTCTCGCCAGCCTCTTTCTCCTGAGCTGTATAGTTTGCTATAGCGATAGGAGTCTTTAGAGATACCATGTGGAATTTCTCCTTCTTTCCTGTTCCAAAAGGAGTAGCACCAATAGAGCCTATAACCGTCTTTTTAAATTTCACGGTCATCACATTCTTGTCAATTGAGTACTCAACAGGTTTAACCGGATTATTTTCAACAACATCAGCACCGCCAGCCGCTTTAGTAACTATGTTTTCAGACATAATACAATCAAAAATAGGCATCTCAACATCCTGAGTACGAACACCAACACTAGGGCTTACATGGAAATAAGCCTCATTGAAATCCGTAGAGATGTAATTAGGGGTTCCTGCATCAGTATGGTCAAGAACAGGAGTTGACGGATGATCTAAAGGATTATGTGTTGTAATAGCAACATACTTTTGCGGAGTATACTGCAAAGTTGTTAAAGTAATAGCGGCTATGCCGTTAATATGAGTAGTTGGAATTACGGCCAAAGTAGACAAACGATGACCAAGCACATTCATCAATTTAGCAGTAATAACATCAACCTTAGCAGATAATTCTGCAGCCTTAACATACTTATTGTCCATCTCTGCTCTCAGAGCATCAAGCTCTTGAGAGAGTTTATCCAAAGAGGCCAATTTATTGATTTGCGTTTGCAGATCGGCTGTTTTTGCCTTTAATTCTTGATCTGCTGTCTGCAGAGCAGCTATGGCTTGAGCCACGTCCGTTCCTGAACTTGCATCCAAAGCTTTTTGCGCTTTCTCAAAAGCTTCTTGAGCCTTAGCTTTGGCAGCTTCGGCTACAGTTTTGGCCTCTGTTGCTTCTTTCTTTGCATCAGTGATTTGGTTTTGTAAAACCGTCATCTGCGAAGAAAGTTGTTCCAACGAAACCACTCGATCCTCCAAGTTCTTGATGTCATCATCATAGTCCTTGCAGGCTGTGAATAAACTTGAAGAAGCCATCAACAATGCCCCTATCAAGATTACACTTAGACGTTTCATGTTCATAATAGAAAAAATTTTAAGTTTGTATAAATAGTCAAATAATATTTTGATTTTACAAGTACAAAGGTATATATTTTATATATATATCAAATGCGCAACTGCATATATATATAAACCTACACCATGGCCACAAAAGTAAACTTTTTTTTTATTTTTTCAAATTCTTTACTAAAAAATATCACTAAAGTTTAACAGAATTTAGGAAATATACCTCCTCTTTTACGTATATTATCTTAAAAATCATGTGCAATTTACAATATTTTTTCAAATACTTTCTGCCAGACAGAATAAAAATTATTTTTTTTACAAAAATAAGTAATCTTTTGTAAGAGTCTGTTACTTTTTTGTTAAGCATTGTGAAATTTGCATAATTCAATTCGCATAATTTAATTTGCATAACATCTTATACTTATTATAATATGGTGAATATTGTCTCATTTTTAAGAAACTGTTATGGCAAAGATTAAAAAAGCGTGGTTTTGCACCAATTGTGGTGCGGAGAGTCCTAAGTGGATGGGCAAATGCCCGGCATGTGGAGAGTGGAATACTATGGTAGAGGAGATTGTGACCAAAGAACCGCAGAAGGCATATTCAGTTAAACAGAGAGGGCTGTTAGACAATTCCCAAAGTATTCCGCAACCACTTACCAATATACAATCTACAGACGAGAGCAGATTGGTGCTCAGTTTGGGTGAGTTGGACAGGGTGCTTGGTGGGGGGATGGTAAAGGGTTCCATGGTGCTCATAGCCGGAGAGCCCGGAATTGGCAAATCCACCCTTTCATTACAGATTCCACTTGCAAACCATTCTCTTAGAACGCTCTATGTTTCAGGAGAGGAGAGTGCAAGGCAGATAAAACTAAGGGCAGACCGCATTGGTGTGGCACATGAGAACTGCATTGTCTACCCGGAGACTCTGCTTGAGAATATCCTTAACCATGCCTCGGATATCCTTCCTCACGTAATAATTATTGATTCCATTCAGACAATCTATTCACAGAACATAGATTCCTCTGCAGGCTCTGTGTCTCAGGTAAGGGAGTGCGCTGCTTCGTTATTAAGATTTGCCAAAGATACCAATATTCCTGTTATACTTATTGGGCATATAACCAAAGACGGTACAATAGCAGGACCAAAGGTTTTAGAGCATATAGTAGATGTGGTGCTGCAGTTTGAGGGGGATACAAGGCATTCGTACAGGATACTCCGCAGCATAAAGAACAGGTTTGGCTCAACAGCAGAACTTGCGGTGTACCAGATGACGGGACACGGTTTAGAGGAGATACTCAACCCTTCAGAGCTGTTCATACCAATGCACGGAGACAATCTTAGCGGAATTGCAGTGGCGGCAATGTTAGATGGTGGCAGACCATTTCTCATTGAGATACAAGCTCTTGTAAGCAGCGCAGCATACGGCACCCCGCAACGTTCCGCTACAGGGTTTGATGTCCGCAGGCTTAATATGCTCCTTGCAGTGCTTGAAAAACGTGCAGGTTTTAAGCTGGCTCAAAAAGATGTATTTCTAAATATTGCCGGCGGGCTGAAGGTGTCTGATCCTGCCTGTGATCTTGCCATTGTAACTGCCATCCTCTCATCTAATTTTGATGTTAACATCTCCGGCAGGACCGCTTTTGCCGGTGAGATCGGCCTTAGCGGTGAGGTTCGTCCTGTGGGGCAGATAGAGAAAAGAATTGCCGAGGCAGAAAAGCTTGGCTTTAACAAAATTTTTGTCTCTGCTTTTAACAACCCCGGCAAATTGGATGACAACGCAAAAGAACGCACCATTGAGGTGATAAAGATTCAAACTATTGCAGGCTTAGTCCGCTACCTCTTCAAATAGGCCTCGTATGCAGGAAGGTCTATAAGTCCGTGTCCGCTAAGATTAAACAGTATAACCTCACTACGTCCTGCCTCTTTGGCTTTTAGAGCCTCTCTTATGGTTTGGGCAATGGCGTGACAGCTTTCGGGTGCAGGTATGATACCCTCTGCACGTGCAAACAGTATTCCGGAGCGGAATGTCTCATCCTGCCCAATGGCACAGGAGTTTATATACCCCATCTCCTTTAATTTGCTTACAATCTGTCCACCGCCGTGGTATCGCAAACCTGCAGCATGAATCTGGCTCGGCTGGAAATCATGCCCCAAAGTATACATTGGAATAAGAGGTGTCATACCGGCCGTATCGCCAAAATCGTACTCCATCTTTCCGCATGTTAGCTTTGGACAAGCAGCAGGTTCAGCGGCAATGAACTTTGTCTTCCTTACAGATGCAGAACCTTTGCCGTATCTCTTCTCATCCTCCAACACACGTCTCAAAAACGGAAAAGTAATGCCGCCAAAGTTAGAACCGCCGCCAAAACAGGCAATGACTTTATCGGGATAATCACCTGCAATCTCCATCTGCTTCTCAGCCTCTAAGCCAATAACTGTCTGGTGCAAAAGCACGTGATTAAGTACACTACCCAACACATATCTGCAATTGGGCGTCTTTACCGCCATCTCAACAGCCTCCGAAATAGCCATTCCAAGGGAGCCGCCGCAATCTGGATTCTCTGCCAATACCTTTCTGCCAAACTCGGTTACATTAGACGGTGACGCATGGACTATACCGCCGTATATGCTCATCACTATCTTTCTGTACGGCTTGTTAAGGTAGCTGTTCTTTACCATAAAGACATTTACATCCAACCCAAAATGCTGTGCGGCTATACTTATTGCACTTCCCCACTGCCCTGCACCTGTCTCAGTTGTAAGATGCTTTATCCCCTCTATCTTATTATAGTACGCCTGTGCTATGGCTGTATTCAATTTGTGCGATCCAACAGGACTCACGCTCTCATTCTTAAAATAGATCTTTGCCGGGGTATCGAGCGCCTTCTCCAACCCGCTTGCCCTAACCAATGGGGTTGGGCGGTATATCTTGTAAAGGGTCTCAACCTCATTAGGGATATCTACAAATTTATCTTTTGTAAACTCCTGTTCCACAAGCTCTTTTGCAAACAGGCCGTACATCTCCTCCCTTTCTATCGGTTGGCGGGTTGAAGGATTAAGTAGCGGCTGAGGCTGCTGTGGCATATCTGCCAAAATATTATACCATTGCTTTGGGATCTCGCTCTCGGGCAGAGAAATTTTTTTTGTTGTCTTCATAACCTTAATATTTAAATCTCTAAAAATGTTTTAGAATTAATATAGTGGAGCACAACAGAACCAAGAGCGGCATAATTTAAAGCACAAAAAAACCGGAACTGTTGCGAGCTCCGGTAAACTGTATATACTATAGTTAATGATAATAGAAAAAGTGGAGACTCACAAAGATAACACTTTGCGCCACCACCAAAATCTATTTACCATTGCACTAAATAACATCTTCTTTTCCTTTATTTCCACAGGCAAAGTTGGAAATTAATTTCTTTTTTACCAAGTTCCATGCACAAATCTTTTCTTTCCGTTGAGATCTTCCATTGCCTCGCATCTGGCAAAACCACAATCATTCATAAGGCTAACTACCTCATCTGCAAACCGTTCATTAGTCTCAAACCACAGCTCTCCGCCAGGCTTCAACAGATGTGTTCCCAACGTAACAATTTTGTCATAAAAGAGCAACGGAGTACCGTTGTCCACAAAAAGGGCCAAATGCGGCTCATACTCCAACACATTCCGCTGCATGAAAACCATCTCCTCCTCAAGCACGTATGGAGGGTTGCTCACCATAATATCCAACCCGTTGTCATCTTTGCCATTCTCCCTTTCGCTAAAACCCATTGCAGATTCAATCACCCCCAATGCCCCGTTAGAAAGCAGGTCTGCCTTAAAGAATTCCGGTATATTTTTCAGCTTCCCGGCAAATCCCTCTTTCCCCTGCCTCTGCGCCACCGCCAAAGCCGCTTCAGAGATATCACACCCCCAAACCACGCTGTTTGAAATCATTGAGGCAAGAGACCACGCAATACAACCGCTACCTGTACAAAGGTCCAATATCTTTAAGGTATTATCTGACTCTCCGCTTCCCGACAATACATTCTTCTCTCTCTGTTTACCGGCAATAAGATTCACCAAATACTCTGTTTCGGGCCTTGGGATAAGAGTATCTTCTGTAACCATGAATTTATGATCGCAAAATAGAGCATATCCCAAAATATATTGTAGCGGTTCGCCGGCTTTAAGCCGCTGTAAATGTTCCACGAGCAGAGCAGAGAGGGCAAGCTCTTTGTTTGGATACATAATATAATCATAGACACCAAGGCCTGCCACCTCCTGCAGGAGTGCGCGTACAAGGGCGTCTGCCTCACGCTCCCCATATAGCGGTGTAAGCAGCTCTTTTCCAAGCGATACGAACTGTTTATGCGTCATATTCCGCCCAAATATCTGTTAAATGCTCTCCGCTATGAGAGAGTTAAAAAGTTCCTTCATTGTAATTCCCGCCTCTCTTACCTGAGCAGGCACAAGGCTCATGGCAGTCATCCCGGGAACTGTGTTAAGTTCAAGAAAATAGATCTCGTCATCTCTAATAAAGTAATCCATCCTCACAAGTCCTTTGCAGCCAAGGTATCTGTATATCTTCTCAGACGTCCTCTGCACTCTGCGCGTAAGTTCATCACCCAACGGAGCAGGGCATATCTCACGGCTTTGACCAAGGTATTTGGCCTCGTAATCAAAGAACTCTCTATCTGTAACAATCTCTGTAACAGGAAGATTAACTATTTTACCATTAACGGTATAGATACCGTTAGTAACCTCTCTGCCTTTAATGCACTCCTCAACGAGCACAGAGGAGCTGACCTCAAAAGCCATCTTGATTGCCTCTGCTAATTCATTGGGTCTCTTTACCTTGGTGACACCAAAACTACTTCCGCCGTCGGACGGTTTTACAAACAGCGGGAGGCTCAATTTCTCTATGATGGAATCGCAATCTGCAAAGCAGAAATCCTCTTTTCTAATGAATCTATCTTTCGCCAAGTTTACTCCCGAAAAATCCAAGAACCGTTTGCAAGAGTGTTTGTCAAAGGTTATTGTAGAGACAAATGATGAGCAGGTATTGAAAGGAATATCCATCATCTCCAAATATCCCTGCAACACACCGTTCTCCCCGGGGTTACCGTGTATCATTATAAAGGCATAATCGAACCTGGTCTTTACCCCTCCAAACGTAAATGAGAAATCTGTCTTGTCTATCTCCGTTCCGGGAAGTTTTTGCATATCCTCTATTTTAATGCGTCCGTGCGCTCCGGAGTTGTTTGCATTTACAGATGCCTCATCTACATTAACGTACCCTTTTTCTATCTCTATCTCACCGTTCAGCAGCTCCTCGGCAAAGCCCCCGGGAACAATCTCCCCATTTGGGTTTATTACTCTCCAGCTCTCCCCTCTGAGAAGAACCTCATATATATTATATCTGTCTCTGTCTAAATTATCTGCCACATTTTTTCCGCTTTTGATGGAGATCTCCGCCTCCAATGAGTTCCCTCCATAAATAAGCGCAATATTTTTCCTTTCCATATTAAGTAGTCCACCCTTTTTCTCCATGATTCAATAGGTGATAAAAGTAAATAAGTTGTTCTCTATGAGTTTGTAGGAAACTCTTAGCTTTTAATCGAAGTACCGGTCACTCTGGTTAATATTCGCATCAAAATCCGAATCCGTTCCGTTGCAATTGAGCACAACATCAAAGCCATCCGGGACAGTAAACTGATCCTCTTTTGTAACGCCCAAAGTACCGTCTTCCAATACTTTTTTCATAAATATGCCCCAGATAGGCAAAGCCATGTTGGAACCTCCTCCAAGAGCCAATCCGGCAAAATGTACCTGACGGTCTTCTGCACCAACCCACACGCCTGCAGTAAGTTTTGGAAGATAGCCTATGAACCAACCGTCCGATTGGTCATTTGTGGTTCCGGTTTTTCCTGCAACATCTCCTTTAGGAACATATTTATATCTTATCCTGGCCGCAGTACCTTCATTTACAACACCTTGCATAAGATTCACCATAAGATATGCCGTCTTTTCACTTATGGCTTCTCTTTTACGTGATGTAAAGGTAGAGAGTACGTTGCCATTTTTGTCCTCTATTCTTGTTACAAAGAGTGGCTCTGCAAAAACACCTTGCCCCGGATATGTATTGAATGCAGACACCATCTGGTATACAGGCACATCTGCAGATCCCACACATAACGAATATACAGGGTCTAACCATACTTTTATTCCCATCATATGGGCCATGTTTACAAGAGCTTCCGGGCCAAACTGTTTCATAAGATAGGCAGATATGTTATTGCTACTCTTTGTTAGCCCCCACTTTAGTGTTACGGTACGTCCAATCCATTCGGGCTTGTCTGTACTTTTTGGGGTCCAGATATCATCGCCTATCACGAACGACTGAGGTACGTTAACAACTTTGTCGCATGGGGCATAGCCTCCCTGCATTGCAAGTGTGTAAAGGAACGGCTTGAATGTTGAGCCTACTTGACGCTTGCCCTGCCTTACCTGATCATATTTAAAATATTTGTAGTTGTTTCCACCTACATACGCCTTTACATTACCGGTTCCGGGTTCCATTGCCAAAAATCCGGCACGTAAAAAAGATTTGTAGTAACGTATGGAATCGTTCGGAGTCATTACGGTATCTATCTCCCCCTTCCATGAGAAGACCCTCATCTTTACAGGTTTGTCAAAGCTTTGAAGTATCTCCTTCTCAGACACACCGCTATTCTTCATTGCACGGTATCTGTCGCTCCAACGCCTTGCCTGCCTCATTATGCCATCTATGGTCTCCCTTGAGGTTGAGTTGTCAAAAGGTTTGTTGTTTTTCCATTTCAGCTCTCTGTTAAATTGTGTCTGCAGTTCTTTGCCTAAATGCTCCGCAACAGCCTCCTCTGCATATTGCTGCATCTTGGCATTTATAGGGGTGTAGATCTTAAGACCATCCTTGTCCAAGTTATATTTTGTACCATCCGGTTTCGGGTTCTTGTTTATCCAACCGTAAAGGGGATCTGTTATCCATTGCAGAGAGTCGGATTGGTAATCTTCGTAGTTGCTGTAGTTGTTCCGCTTTGGCTTCTGTGCATTCATCAGTTTCTTTAGCATATCTCTAAAGTAAGGTGCCCTGCCTGCTATGTGGTCCTGCTTTTGGTAGTCTAAGGTTATTGGCAACTGCCTGAGCGAATCTCTCTGGTGTTCTGTTATATACCCATACTTGGCCATTTGCCCGAGCACAAAGTTTCTTCTTGCGAGCGCTCTGTCTGGATGCCTAACGGGGTTGAATCTTGTTGGCATGTTAACCATCCCCACAAGTAATGCGCTCTCCTCTATTGTAAGGTCTATAGGTTCTTTTGCAAAAAATGTATTTGCCGCAGCCTTTATTCCGTATGCGTTGCTCCCAAAAAAGACTGCATTCATATACATGCTGAGTATCTCCTGTTTGGTATAGTTACGCTCTAACTTAACGGCAGTTATCCACTCCTTTAGTTTATTGACTCCCAACATAAAGCTCCTTGCTCCGGGAATCTTGCTTTTTGCCGTATCTCTTGGGAAAAGCGACTTTGCCAACTGCTGGGACAGCGTACTTCCTCCGCCGCCGCCACGCCTATTGCCAAGCAACAAGGATTTTACACCTACTCTGGCCAAACTTTTAAAGTCTATTCCGCTATGGCTGTAGAATCTTGCATCTTCCGTTGCTACTATGGCATCTTTCAACCCTTGGGAAAGGTCATCAAAAGAGACATAAGATCTGTTTTCTATATGGTATGTTGTAAGTACCTCTCCATCTTCTGCCAAAATCTGTGTGGCAAGATTGCTTCTTGGGTCTTCCAACTCTTCAAATGATGGTATATACGTAAACAAACTTACAAGCAATAGTGCCAAAACAAGTATCACAAATGGGCAAGAGACCAATATCCAAAACCATTTGGTTACTTTTTTCTTATCTTTAAATATCTTTTTTAAAACTGCCATAATCGGTTATAGAATCGCTTAATGAGCCAAATAAATTGGGTTATATAGTTACTGTTTTTTTATTGTCGGGACAAAAATACGAATAAAAATTTGCATTTTACCTTATATAATAACTTACTTTGCAAACTCTGAACGAATTAAAGCGAGAGACAGTACAAATGGGAGATAATTTAGTTATTGTTGAGTCTCCTGCCAAGGCAAAAACCATTGAAAAGTTTCTTGGGCAGGGCTACACTGTAAAGTCTAGTTTTGGACATATTAGAGATTTGGCTAAGAAGAATCTTGGTATTGAAATAGATAATGGATTCAAGCCCGATTACGAAATATCTGAAGATAAAGTCAAAGTTGTTGCAGAGCTTAAGTCTCTTGCAAAAAAAGCCGGGACCGTATGGTTGGCTTCCGATGAGGACCGTGAGGGAGAGGCTATCGCATGGCATCTTCAACAGACTTTAAACTTAAAGGACAGCAATACAAAACGTATTGTTTTTCACGAGATTACAAAGGATGCCATTCTGCATGCCATTGAGAATCCGCGCAAGGTTAATTTGGATCTTGTAATGGCCCAGCAGGCCAGAAGGGTGTTAGACAGGCTTGTAGGTTTTGAGCTGTCTCCTATTTTATGGAAGAAGGTGGCTCCAAAGCTGTCTGCAGGAAGGGTACAGTCTGTGGCTGTAAGGCTTATTGTAGACCGGGAGAGGGAGATTGCTGCTTTTAAAGCTGAGCCGTTCTTTAAGGTAACAGGAGAGTTTCATCCGGTAGAGCACCCTAACAATGTGATTATCAAGGGTACTCTTGAGCAGAAGTTTGCTAACCAAAAGGAGGCTGAACAGTTCTTGGAAAGGTGCGCAGAATCATCTTTTAAGATAGACAACATAGAGAAAAAGGAGATTTCGCGTACTCCGGCACCCCCCTTTACTACCTCTGCACTGCAGCAGGAGGCTTCCAGGAAATTAGGCTTTTCCGTAAGCCAGACAATGAGGGTTGCGCAGAGCCTGTACGAGAATGGTCTCATAACATACATGAGAACAGATTCTACAAATCTTTCTCAGTTGGCTATCAATACAATAAAGGAGACTATAATCTCTACTTACGGTGAGGAGTACTCTAAGGTAAGACAATACAAGACCAAGAGCAAGGGGGCACAGGAGGCACATGAGGCTATAAGGCCTACATACGCTTCAAAGCAGAGTATAGAGGGTACAATGGCAGAGAAGAGATTGTATAACCTCATCTGGAAGCGCACCATTGCATCGCAGATGTCCGATGCCCGCTTGGAGAAGACCAATATATATATATCGGGAAGCAAAATAGATCCTATGTTTGTTTCTCAAGGGGAACAGGTTCTTTTTGACGGTTTTCTAAAGGTTTATCTCGAAAGCCGCGATGACGAACCGGAGGATACAGAGAACCAGTTGTTGCCGGTATTGAACACCGGTGAGAAGTTGGACAGCATTGAAATTACTGCAACAGAGCGTTTTACCCAAAGGCCCCCAAGATATTCAGAGGCTTCTCTTGTAAAGAAGTTGGAGGAGCTTGGAATAGGACGCCCCTCTACATACGCACCTACAATCTCTACAATAACCCAACGCGGATATATAGTCAAGGAGGACAGGGAGGGCTCTCCAAGGGAGTATCTGCAATTAACTTTAGACGGCAAGGGGAATGTTACCTGCAAAACGCTTAAGGAGATGACAGGCGCAGAGAAGGGCAAGCTGTTTCCTCAAGACATTGGCATGTTGGTTACGGATTTTCTCAGTGCCAATTTCCCAAATATATTGGATTACGGATTCACTGCAAAGGTTGAGGAGGACTTTGACAAGATTGCCGCCGGCAAATTGGTATGGAACAAAGAGATAGCAGATTTTTACAAGCCGTTCCACCTGCAGGTCGAAAACACGTTGGCTGTTTCCGAGCACAAGAATGCGGAGCGTGTTCTTGGCAACGATCCCGTATCCGGGAAAAAGTTGAGCGTGAGATTGGGCAAATTCGGGCCTTTGGTACAGAAGGGTGAAAATGATGATCCCGACAAACAGTTTGCAAGTCTGCTTAAGGGGCAGCTCATAGAGACCATAACATTGGAGGAGGCTGTTAAGTTATTTGATCTTCCAAGGAGTGTAGGCGAGATAGACGGAAAGGCAGTTACCGCTGCAATAGGCAGGTTCGGACCGTACCTAAAGTACAACGGCAAGTATGTGTCGCTTGGCAAGAACTACAGCCCTTATACCGTTACGATAGATGATGCCCGGACAATTATATCGGATCACGAGGCCAAAGAGGCTGCTAAATTCATTAAGGAGTTCCCGGACAAAGATATACAGGTTCTCAACGGACGTTTTGGCCCGTACATAAAACATACAGGCAGCAATTACAAGATACCTAAAGGAACAGAGGCCTCTGCACTTACCAAAGAGGATTGCCTTGCCATAATAGAGAAGGCCGGAAGCGAGCCTAAAGAGAAGAAAACTAAAACATACAAAAAGAAAAAGTAATGCTTGTAAACAGTTGGCTCGATGTTATTGATTATTCCGCAGAGATTAACCCTTATACATACGCCAAAAAGGGCAAGTTTAAGGGGGTGATTGTCTGTAGCGGAGATGATAGCGACAAGATTCTGCCACTTCTGAGTGAGCTCTATCTGCATCGCAAAGCCAAATTCCTGTTTATAAACGGAATCTGCAACGACGATATAAAGAGGTACGCTGCAAAGTTCTGCAAAAGCGCCATCCCCTTTATTGTGTGGGACAAAAATAATAATCTGCTTCCCGACAAAAACCTTATTTCCAAGACAGTCTACCCTGCCGGGTTAAATGCCTGTCTCATCTGTTCGGGGAGAGGTGAGGGGATAAAACCGTTTATCTCCCACAGAGGATTACAGTCTTTCTGTTTTTGCGGATACCAAACTTATCTGTGCAACCCAAACAGTCTGAAGAGACTCTCACAAATGAATATGGAGATGCTAAGACTTGGGGAGATAAGGGATGACATGCATTCAATAGAGCCTGCAATGAGAGACAAGGATCTGTTTCTATTAGACTTCAACTGCATGAGATATTCAGATTTTCCCGTCTCCGCAGAGAGTGGTAATCCCAATGGCCTTTATGCAGAGGAGGTATGCCATATTGCAAGATATATTGGCCTTTCTCTTGGAAAACGAAATATTTTCTTAACAGATTCCACCCCTTTAGGAGGAAATTGTGCAACGTTGTCATCTGTTTGTTACAGATTAATTGCCCAAACCGTTTTGCATGTTTGTTTGGGAATATGTGACAATACCGAGGAGGACCCTCACAATGCCGATTCGTCTGAAAACTTTGCCTATAAAATAGTAAAACTATATGATAATCAGCAGGAAATAGAATTTATCACCAGTTTGATAACAGGCCGTTGGTGGATAAAAATCCCTGTCTTAACAAATGAAAGCTACAGATATGTTTCATGTTCGAAAGAGGAATATGAGACAGCCTGCAAAGGTGAATTGCCGCTTAAATGGTTAATTTTTTATCAAAAATATAATCTAAAATAAGAATCTTTCTTAATTTTGCAGTCTATTTATATTCTTTATAAGAAAATGGCAAGATATCAAATTGACGAGATCGACCAGAAGATTCTCTCCTTTTTAGTTAAGAATGCCAGAATGCCTTTTCTGGAAATAGCGCGTGAGTGTGGTATTTCTGGCGCCGCAATCCACCAAAGGTTTAAAAAGATGGAGGCTCTTGGAATCATTACAGGTTCAAGACTTCTTGTAAAGCCACAGACTTTAGGGCTTAACGTTTGCGTATTTGTTATGGTAACTTTATCCGAAGCAAACAAATATCCCGAAGTCATAGAGTCTCTGAAAATGATTCCCGAGGTTGTTGAGTGCCACTTTGTAACAGGCAGACACTCTCTTATGTTAAAACTCTACTGTTTTGACCACGATCACCTTATGGAGGTGCTTATAAACACCATTCAGAATATTCCATGTGTCCAGCAGACAGAGACACTTATCTCATTGGATCAAGCCATTGAGAGGCAGGTATGGGTTAAAGATTACTCTGTACCAAAGAGGAATAGATAACCTCTGCCAATTCAAGATCCTGAGGAACCGTTATCTTAATATTTAATCTGTTCCCCGGTATCGTGTCTACTTTGTAACCGGCCTTCTCAATTACAGATGCATCATCTGTAAATTGAGGAAGATATGGTTGCTTGTATGCAGTTTTAAGTTTTGCCAAATCAAACACCTGCGGAGTCTGCACAGATATATAGTCGGCTCTGTCCACTGTCTGCGTCCCAACAGGATTGCCTTTCTTGTCCCTTAGAATACGTCTCATGGATTCTACTGCGGGCATAACCGGAATCACCCCGGCTACACCCTCACTTGTAGCAAAATTATAACTGAACATCTTTGCTATCATATCTTTGTCGGCGAAGGGCCTCACCCCGTCATGTATGGCAACAATGCCGCTGTCCCCGGTAAGTTCAAGACCGTTTTTTACAGAATGGAATCTGGTTATCCCACCTTTTGCAATCCTGCATCTCATTGCTATTTCATTCTCCCTGCAGTAATCATCCCAATATGCTCTATAATCGTTAGGTATCACTAATATTATCTCAACCTCAAACGGGAGAGACCTGAACAGGTTAATGGTATGTAGCAGAATAGGTTTGCCGTCTATCTCCAAAAATTGTTTTGCAACCTTGCTCTTCATCCTGGATCCACTGCCACCGGCAGTTATTATAACATACTTCTTGCATGGAATATCTGTAGGTGTCATATATTTTTTCTTTTAGATATGTTTTTGCCGCATGAATATTTTTTGCAAATATATTTATTTGTAATTTTGACCCCAAAATTAAGAAGCTAACTCTTATACAAGACCCCTTGACAATGATAAAAAAAGCGCTTATTTCTGTTTTCTACAAAGACGGTTTGGAAGCCGTTGCTAAAAGACTGCATCAACTTGGCGTAGAGATTGTCTCTACCGGTGGAACATACGATTTTATAGCATCGTTGGGCATACCTGTTGCCAAAGTTGAAGACCTCACGCAATACCCCTCAATATTTGGAGGCAGAGTAAAGACACTGCATCCTGCCGTATTTGGCGGAATTCTAAACAGAAGGGAGAACAAGCAGGATTCACAGGAAAAACTAAAATACAATATATCCGACATAGACCTCGTAATAGTAGACCTGTATCCATTTGAGGAGTACCTCAAAAAAGAGGCAACCCATGAGGAGATTATAGAGAAGATAGATATAGGCGGCATCTCCTTAATAAGAGCAGCAGCAAAGAACTACAAAGATGTTGTTATTATCCCTTCAAAGGATTTTTATCCGTATCTGTTAGACATACTTAACTCTCAGGGAGCAGACACAACATTGGAACAGAGGGAATATCTCGCTGCACAAGCATTTTTAACAAGTTCTCACTACGACACAGCCATCTTTGGTTACTTTAACAGAAAGTTTGATATTCCTGCATTTGCAGTAAACGAGACAGATAGGAGACCACTGAGATATGGAGAGAACCCACACCAGAAAGGGGCTTTCTTTGGAGACACCGCTACACTGCCAAAGCAGTTGCACGGCAAGGAGATCTCCTACAATAACATGTTGGACATTGAGGCAGCCCTTGAGCTTATCTCAGATTTTAACAGCACAACAGTTGCTGTCATAAAACACAATAATGCCTGCGGTTGCGCAACCGCCGCTACAGTAAAAGAGGCTTGGGAGAAAGCTCTTGCAGCAGATCCGGTTTCCGCCTTTGGAGGAATCATAATATCCAACAGAGAGATTACAGAGGATGCAGCCGCGGAGATTAACAAGATATTCTTTGAAGTTATCATTGCTCCATCTTACTCTAACGAAGCGCTCGAAATACTCAAATGCAAAAAGAACAGGATAATTCTTGTCTCTGCAGGTGTGAGATGCTCAGGTAAAAAATTCCGCTCTATGCTTGGCGGGATTCTTGTACAGGAGAGAGATACCGTTGTTGAAACGCAGGATAACCTCAAGGTTGTTACGCAGACAAAGCCTTCTGCCGAGGAGACGGATACACTTCTGTTTGCCAACAAAATTGTAAAGCATTCTAAATCCAACGCCATAGTGCTTGCCAAAGGCTCTCAGATGCTTTCGAGTGGAATTGGTCAGACATCAAGGGTTGATGCACTCAAACAGGCTGTGGAAAAGGCAAAAACTTTTGGTTTTTCGCTTAAAGGCGCATCTCTTGCATCAGACGCATTCTTTCCTTTTAAAGATTGTGTGGAAATTGCTGCAAAAGAGGGCATTACTGCAATAATACAGCCAGGAGGCTCAATAAGGGACGAGGAGAGTATAGAGAGCTGTAATCAACATGGTATTGCAATGGTTACCACAGGTATAAGACACTTTAAACATTAAAATAAGTTCCCATACTATAAAACTTTTAAAGATGGCATTTTCTTTTCTTACACAGGAATTGGCTATTGATCTTGGGACAGCCAACACTGTCATATTCATCAATGACAAAATTGTTGTTGACGAACCCTCTATTGTTGCAATCGACCAGAACACGGGAAAGCCCATTGCGTATGGTATTGAGGCACGTAGGATGCATGAGAGGACCAATCCGGGGATCAGAACGGTAAGACCCCTTAAAGATGGCGTTATAGCAGACTTTAATGCCGCCGAGCTTATGATAAGAGGATTTGTAAAGATGATCAACAAAAAACGCTCGCTTTTCACCCCTACCCTTAAGATGGTTGTCTGTATTCCGTCAGGAAGTACAGAGGTGGAGATAAGGGCAGTGCGAGACAGCTCTGAGCATGCGGGGGGAAGAGACGTTTACCTTATATATGAACCTATGGCCGCAGCTTTAGGTATTGGATTGGATGTATTGGCACCAAGCGGTCTTATGGTTGTTGATATTGGAGGCGGCACTACAGAGATTGCTGTCATATCTCTTGGCGGTATTGTATGCAAAGAGAGCATAAGGGTTGCCGGAGATGTATTTACAACAGAGATCCAGCAATATATGAGACAGCAACATAACATAAAGGTTGGTGAGGTAACCGCAGAGCTTATAAAGATAAATGTGGGTGCGGCTCTATCTGAGCTGGACGATGCACCGGAGCCTTACACTGTAAGGGGACCTAACATTATGACTGCACATCCCGTTGAGGTAGCTGTAACATATCAGGAGATTGCCCATTGCTTAGATAAATCTCTTGCCAAAATCGAGGCCTCTGTTCTCTCTGTTTTGGAGCAGACTCCACCGGAGCTCTATTCGGATATTGTCCAACGCGGTATCTTCCTTACAGGCGGCGGAGCATTGTTGAGAGGTCTTGACAAGCGATTATACGAAAAGATAAATATTCCATTCCATGTAGCAGAGGACCCTTTAAGAGCTGTTGCAAGAGGTACAAGCATAGCTCTTAAAAATGCCGGCAATCTGCCATTCCTTATGAGATAATCTGTTAATGGAGATCTAAAGAACAGATGAGGCTGTCTTCTAATTTTTATAAGAATCTCTGGAAGATTTTTCTGTTTGTCGCTCTTGAATCACTGTCTGTGTTTATGGTTGTCAAAAGCGGTACGGTACAGCATTATCTGTTCTTTGAGAAGATAAGAAATATCCAGTATTATCTGTGGAACAGCGGTACTCAAATAAGGAATTACCTAAACCTTAATGGTACCAACAGGGAGTATTTCCTCTCTAATCTTAAATTGATAAGTGAGAATGACCGTCTTAGAAAGGAATTAGGCAGAATAAAGGGAGAGGAGTATGTGAACTCTCTACTGCTTAACGACAAATTTGATTTCACGTGGGCAAAAGTTGTAAAAAACAGTTTTAACGGTACAGATAGCTATATTGTGATAGACAAAGGCCTGCGCGATGGAATTGCTCCCGAAATGGGTGTTATAATGCCTAACGGTGTAGTTGGAATAATCATGCGTTGCGGTCCGGATTTTTCTTACATAAAATCTTTTCTTAACACAGACCAACAGGTAAGCGCAAAGATCTCAACCCTTAATGCATTCGGAACTATGAGATGGAATGGGATGGATTATGACAGGGCTACATTGCACGATATTCCGCAACATATTAAGGTAAACATAGCAGATACGGTATATACAAGCGGCCTGTCATCTATCTACCCAAATAATATACCTTTGGGTACCGTTGAGCGAAGCTCTATAGAGCATGGCACGCATCAAGCTGTAGATGTAAAACTGTTCCTCAACTATAGGAATATAGACTATGTAATTATTGTACGTAATCCTGGAAAGAGGGAGATAGATTCACTAACAAGGGAGAGATGAATGCAATTGTAAAATATTGTATACTTGGTGTAATACTTTTGGTTATGCAGATACTTATGACAGAGTTCATAAATATCTATCCATTTCTTTTGCTCTCTGTTTTCCCCTTATTCATTGCCACCTTACCAATGAATATAAACTATACTCTGTTAATGTTCATAGCAGCCGGTTATGGTCTTACCGTTGATATATTTACAGAGGGGGTAATAGGACTGAATGCTGCCGCACTTACAGCCATGGCCGTTGTCCTTAAACCTGTTATGCTCCTTATAGTTCCAAAAAATCTTTTGGACAATGTCTATTATATCATGTCCAAGGAGATCTCATTTGCAAGGTTTGTATTCATTAACATGCTGCTCTGCTCTGTTTACCTTACTGTATACCTATTATCAGACTCCATTGGTCATGGTATGTTTCTCTATAATCTTTTTAGGTTTGGGGTTAATTTTGTCATAAATGTAATTTTATGGGTTTTTCTTGAATATGTATTTGTAAAGCAGATACTTAAATAGGGTAGGGAGGAAAGGACAGTGAAAAAGAAAAATATCCTTATAGCAGGCGTTATTGTTTTTGCCATGATTCTTCTGTCGCGGCTGTTCAGTCTGCAGATTATAGAGGAAAAATACAAGATTACAGCAATAAACAACGCATATAAATATGAAACTGTCTACCCTGCAAGAGGCCTTATAATGGACAGAAATAACAGGATTCTTGTGGGGAACAAAACAACATACGATATTAACATAACCCCCATTGAGGTAACCGAATTTGACACCCTCGATTTCTGCAATATATTCTCGCTCAAGTTAGAGGATGTGAGGGAGAAGCTGAAAGAATACAGAAGAAATAGACGTTCCATTGGTTATCAAACACTTACATTCCTAAAACAGGTTCCGGATTCCACATATAACACATTTGCGGAAAAGTCTTACAAATTCCCGGGGTTCAGCGGATTGTCGAGAACCGCAAGGTACTACCCCTTTAGTGCCGGGGCCAATCTATTTGGATATATAGCCGAGGTTGATACCGCATATTTGAGGAAACATCCCGAATACAAAAGGGGTGACTATGTTGGCAAGAGCGGCCTTGAACTCTCTTATGAGGAGATTCTAAGGGGGGAGAAGGGGTACACAATCTATTTGAGGGATGTACACAACAGAATACATTCAAATTTTGCAAATGGGGCATACGACAAATTAGCTGTCCCGGGCAAGAATCTTATCTCTTCCGTAGATGGGGAGCTGCAACGTTACGGAGAACTTCTAATGCAGAACAAAGTTGGCAGTTTGGTGGCAATAGAGCCCTCCACCGGTGAGATACTTGCAATAATATCCAGTCCAGGAATAGATATTACCCAACTTGCAGATATAAGAAACCATTACTCGAAGATTGCGAATGATCCCTATAAACCTATGTTCAACAGAGCCGTAATGTCTGCATATCCTCCCGGATCTGTATTCAAATTGGTTAACGGTCTAATAGGTCTGCAAGACGGGGTAATTACTCCAAATACCAAATATCCATGCAGCATGGGCTATCACGCAGGTGGCATAAAGGTTGGTTGCCATGCACATACATCTCCAATAGATTTTACTCAAAGTATAATGATGTCTTGCAATGCCTACTATTGTTATGTTCTTAGAGGCATTTTGGATAACCCAAAATACAGATCTGTGCCCGAGGCATTTGATCACTGGCGCGAGATGGTCATGAGCTTTGGCTTTGGGAAGAAACTTGGGACAGATTTTCCTGCCGAACTTGGCGGTAACCTTCCCACAAGGGCAACATACGACAAACTCCATGGGAAAGACAGGTGGAAGTCCCTCTCTATCATCTCACTCTCCATTGGGCAGGGCGAGATAGGGGCAACACCTCTTCATATAGCCAATCTTGGAGCAACTATTGCAAACAGAGGCTACTATTACACACCGCACCTAATAAAGGGCTCCCCGGATACAACATTGACAAATGACTATAGGCAGAAACACTATACATTAGTTGACACTATTCATTTCCACGAGGTTATAGAGGGAATGTACAGAGCTGTGAACTCAGAGCCGGGAAGCGGAGGTACGGCAAGAATTGCCGCTGTACCCGGGCTTGAGATCTGCGGCAAGACAGGAACAGCGCAAAATCCGCATGGAAAGGATCACTCCGTGTTCCTATGCTTTGCCCCAAGGAACAACCCAAAAATTGCAGTAGCTGCATATATAGAAAATGGAGGATTCGGGGCAACGTATGCTGCTCCAATCGCCTCTCTTTTGGTTGAAAAGTTCCTTACAGACTCAACCAGCAGACCAGATCTTGAGAAAAGGATGATAGAGAGCAACCTGCTTGGGAATGTCCCTATAAAAAAGAGGAGGTAGTAAAATGATATTGGCTACAAGAGAAAAAACAGGGAAGTTTGACTGGGTGCTTATAGCGCTCTACCTTATGTTGGTCGTTTTTGGATGGGTCAACATATACTCTGCTGTATATACAGATGAACATAGCTTTATTCTGGATTTCTCACAGAAATACGGAATGCAGTTCATCTGGATGCTCTCTGCCTTTGTCATAGCTTTCCTAATACTATTTGTTCTTCCACAAGAGCTCTACAGTACCCTCTCCCCCATCCTGTATGCCGGCATACTCCTGTTACTTACTGCCGTCATATTTCTTGGAAAAGAGATAAACGGTTCAAGATCTTGGTTTGTACTTGGTCCTGTAAGTTTCCAGCCTGCAGAGGTTTCAAAGATAACCACATCACTTCTCCTCTCTTACGTAATGAGCAAATACGGATTCCGAATATCCAAGGCAAGAGACATGTTCACCGTTGCACTAATTATCTTAATTCCAATCCTGCTTATTGTAATGGAAAAAGAGACCGGTTCAGCACTTGTCTATCTTGGATTTATCTTTATGCTCTACCGCGAAGGGTTATCTGGCTGGCTGCTTGTTTTTGGCTTTATCTCAATATTCCTTTTTGTGATAACGCTCAAGTTCAGCCCCATTATTGCCATTGCCATCCTCTTCTTCCTTACCTCCACAGCTACCTGTTTGGTAACAAGAAAGTTAATCAGATGGATAATCCCTACAATATGTACATCTCTCTTCATTGCCTTTATCCCCTATTTTCAAAGTTTGGATGGGATGCAGTGGTGCAATATCATGAAACCGGAATATTGGGCGCTTGTGATCATACTACCCATATCTGTAATAAAGGTGATTGGAAATTTGAGGAAGAGGATACCCTACTTTAAAGTTATCTCCTCTATCTTTACTGTTAGCCTTATGCTTATATTTTCTGTGAATTTTATATTCAACAATGTGCTCCAACCTCATCAAAGGGCCAGAATAGAGAATCTACTTGGTATACAGGAGGATCTAAAGGGGGCCGGATATAATGTTCACCAATCCCAGATAGCAATAGGTTCCGGAGGTTTTTGGGGCAAAGGATATTTAGAGGGGACTCAGACCAAGTTTAATTTTGTTCCGGAGCAGAGCACCGATTTCATATTCTGCACCGTTGGCGAAGAGTGGGGATTCTTTGGATGCGCAGTCATTATATCGCTATATGCCGCACTGATTTGCAGGATAATAAACGATTCCGAAAAGCAAAAAGACAGCTTTACAAGAATATATGGCTACTGTATTGCCTCCTGTCTCTTTATGCATGTCTTTATAAATATAGGAATGACAATTGGTATTGTTCCTGTAATTGGTATTCCGCTCCCGTTTTTGAGCTATGGCGGTTCGTCATTGTGGACTTTTACAATTATGTTGTTTATATTTGTGAAACTCGAACAACAAAGAGGAAACTAAACATTTAAATACTAATGATATGAGAAATAATTTAATGCTTCTATTTTCTGTGCTCCTATTTATGGGATGTTTGCTATCTTTTGATTCTTATGCCCAAGAGGGTAAGAAATGCTGCGGCAAATGCAATCACACAAAACAGAATACTACTCTTGAGACTATCTTTAGCAGAAAAAGTGTAAGGGCTTTTAACGGGAAAACTATCTCTAAAGACACTTTGGAGCTGATTGTCAAAGCCGGAATGGCCGCTCCAACCGGAATGAACCGCCAGCCATGGGATTTTGTTATTATAGATAACAAAGCAGATATGGAGGCTTTGGCCAAGAAGATGCCAAGGGCAAAAATGCTGCAGACCGCAGGAGCTGCAATTGTTGTTGTAGGAAACCAGGAGGTAAGCAAGAACTGGATGTTGGATTGTGCCGCTGCAACAGAGAATATTCTTTTGGCGGTAGAATCTATGGGGCTTGGCGCCGTATGGACCGCAGGTTGGCCATACGAAGATAGGATAGCAGAGATAAACGGTGCCTTTAATATTCCTCAACCATATATTCCACTATGTCTTATTCCAATAGGTTATCCTACCGGAGACAATACTCCAAAAGACAAATGGAAACCGGAGAGGGTGCACTACAATAAATGGTAATTGACTCTTTTCCTGCACAAATTAGGGGAAATGGCTCTTTACGTGTTTATATAACAGTAAAAAAAATCATTAACATTATTACTAAAAACATGAAACACAAATTAACATGGCTGTTTGCCATGATATTCCTATCTGTAAGCAACCTTTTGTCTGCGCAATTTGGGGATAATCCTGTCAGCTGGAACAGTAAGGTTGTAAAGGCAGACAACAATATCTATGAGATTGAGCTTAAGGGGTCAATGGGTTCGGAGTGGCATATCTACGATCTTGGGCCATATAAAGACGGTCCCATTGCAACCACACTTACCATATCCGGTGGCGACGGTGTTAAAGCAGTTGGTGCACCATACATAAAGACCTCTGTCCACAAAGAATTCAGCAGTAGTTTTGGAATGGAAATTGGAACAGCAGGTAACGGTGTTGTCATTGCGCAAAAGGTATCTGTATCCTCAACAAATCCAACGTCCGTTACAGTTACTTTGGAATGGCAGACATGCTCCGGAGAGAGCTGTATGCCACCTGCAGATGAGGAGATTACCATAAAACTGCCTGCTGCAGAAGGTGTAGCAGAACCGGCATCCGGCAACAAAGCAGAAAACACTCTAACAGAGAATGTTAAAGACAACACTGCAGACACCTCCAATAGTTTGGAAGTTGCAGATTCTTCTGCCACAAACAAGAATGAGGCGGTTGTAACAGATAACGGCAATGATATGCAGGCAAGCGTTGTAACACCTGCAAATGAGAAGCCTTTAACAGAGAACGGAGGCAAATCTATATGGGCAGTTATATTGGAGGCTATTGCTTGGGGCTTTGTTGCACTGCTTACGCCTTGCGTATTTCCAATGGTACCTATGACTGTTTCATTCTTTTTAAAGAACTCGGGCGGGAAAAGCAAATCTCGTGGAAGATTTATGGCAATGTTCTACGGGTTTTCCATTATCGCGCTGTACACCCTGCCTATTGCCATAATCATTCTCATAACCTATTTTGTAGGAGGTGATGCCGTTACGGCAGATATATTTAACTGGCTTGCTACACACTGGATTCCAAATATCCTCTTCTTCCTTATTTTTATGTTGTTCGCAGCCAGCTTCTTTGGCGCATTTGAGATTACAATGCCAAGTTGGATGGTTAACAAGTCTGACGAAAAGTCAGATAAGGGTGGCCTTATAGGTGTATTTTTTATGGCGCTCACACTGGTACTCGTTTCCTTCTCATGTACAGGACCTATTGTAAGTTCTGTACTTATAAAGAGTACTCAGGGCGAAATCTGGGAGCCAATAATAACCATGTTTGCTTTCTCTGCGGCCTTTGCACTTCCTTTTACAATATTTGCTTTTGCGCCATCGTTGCTTAAAGATCTTCCAAAGAGCGGAGGATGGCTCAACTCAGTAAAGGTTGTGCTTGGTTTTATTGAGCTTGCGTTAGGACTTAAATTCCTTAGCGTTGCAGACCAGGTTTACCAATGGCACCTTTTAGACAGGGAGACATACTTGGCTTTATGGATAGTAATATTCTCACTGCTCGGTTTGTATCTTCTTGGCAAACTGAGATTTGCTCATGACACCCCTACAGAGCATCTGTCTGTAAAGAGACTGTTCCTGTCTATTATTACATTTGCTTTTGTTGTATATATGATTCCCGGGATGTGGGGTGCACCTCTTAAAGTATTGAGCGGTTACCTTCCACCTATCGAGACATTGGATTTCAACCTTTACAAGGGGCAGAACCAAGGTGTATCAGTTAGTGGTGGCGAGCAGGCCATTGCTTACGAGATTGCAAATGCCAAAAACCCTGCAGGGCTTAAACACCCCGACGGTATTCACGGATTCTACGACTATACAGAGGCCTTGGAATACTCAAAAAAGGTTGGTAAACCCCTGTTCATAGATTTTACCGGTAGCGCATGTGTGAATTGCCGCGAAATGGAGGCAAGGGTTTTAAGTGATCCAAGAATCAAACAGATGCTGAATGAAGAGTATGTATTTCTGTCTCTTTACGGTGATGTTAAGGTAGATGTTCCGGAATCCGATTGGGTTACACTTCCTAATGGAAAGGTACTAAAACAGTTAGGTAAGATAAACACTAATCTTGTCATGGGCAAGTATGAGGTAAATGCCATGCCCTATTATATTATAACAGACAATAGCGGCAATGAGATTGTTGAATCAAGAGGCTATGATCTTAATGTAGAAAGTTTTATAGAATTTCTTAAAAAAGGCATTACAGCATACAAAGATGCAGAAGCCAACAACTAAGATTATGCAATTCCACAGAAAAATTTGAATAATTTTAAAAAATAAGTATAAAATAGAGACGGTCGCTAAATATTTACTATTTTAGCGGCCGTTTTTATTAAAAAACATACATTATTACACAAAACTGTTAAATAAACAATGAAAGATCTAGTTTTAAAGGGCATAAAAGAGTACCTGTTAATGACAATAGCACTTGCAATCTACGTATTCGGATGGGTTGCGTTTATTATCCCCAACGGATTCCCTGGTGGAGGCGTTGCAGGTCTTGCCTCTGTTGTCTTTTACGGATTCAATATCCCCATAGACTATACATACTTTACACTTAATGCCATTCTGCTTATCATTGGATTTGCCGTCTTGGGTAAAGGCTTTGGCATAAAAACCATCTATTGCATAATAATAACAACGCTTCTCTTCAGATTCATGCCTCTAATCCCTTGGCGTAGCGACATTCAGGAGATGATGCTCAACGCAATAATCGGCGGTATTCTAAGCGGTATAGGAATAGCCATTGTTTTCAAGCAGGGGGGTAGTACAGGTGGAACAGATGTAATAGTACTCATTATAAACAAGTATAAAAATATTACACCCGGAAAAGTCTTTTTAGTAACAGACTCACTTATTATCGCCTCTGTTATGTTGCTTCCCGATAAAGGGTTCTCAAACGCTGTTTATGGCCTTATAGAGCTTGTAGCCTTTACATATACCGTAGACAAGATTCTTGCTGCCTTAAGTTTAAAAGCTTCTAAAAAGACATCTGCCCCTCAGTAAAATATCTCTCTATAACCTTTGGAAAATTGGCCTGCTCAAGCTCATGAATCTTTGCAGCCAAGGTGTTAGGTGTCCTGACTTTGACAATGATTCACCCTCGCGCGCGTGCGTCATGCGCGAGGCTATCAACCAATGGCCTGATAGCCTCCTGCTGGGGTGTTGTGTATAGAGTTTCACAGTGCATCATGCCGTTCGGAAGCTTGATCCTCAAGGTTGTCACGGTCTTGGCGATGGCCAGTAGCCTGTCCACACTCATGCCAATGCCTATTTCGCGCATCCGCCTCTCTAGTTCCTTGTAGACCTTGTATGCGATGAAGCAGATGCAGATGTGCGCCTCGATGCGCTTTTCCGTGAAGTGGAAGATCGGGCGCATCTCCAAGGTCCCCTTCCCGATCCGGAACGCCCTTTCCACGACCCAGAGCCCGTGGTATTGCGCGATGACCTCCGAGGCCGGGAGCGATGTGTTGGTGACATAGCCCTTCAGGCCGTCCCAGCGGCTGTCCTCCGCTATCTTGTCCTCGTTTATGCTCACTTCGATGTCCCTGCTGATGTCCAGGAACTTGTTGTACCCCCGCTTGTTAACATCCTGTTTTGTCAGGGTGCCTTTCGCATAGGCCTTCCTCAGCCGCTCGACACCTTTGTCACGGTTCCATGCGTTCTTCCTCGCCCTGGCTTCGGAATAGCTCACGATCAGTCTCTGCGCACCTCCCCTGCGGCATTCCGCGACGGCTCCGTCAGCCCATTCGACGGACATCATCCACGCCTTCAACTCTGGGGACTCGCTCTTTATCCTCGCCCCGATGATATATTTGTACCCGGCGGACTCCAGAAGCGCCACATTCTTCGCGCTCATAAGGCCGGAGTCGGCGACCACCACGAAGTCCTCAAGGCCGAACCGCTGCACGAAGTCGTCAATTATAGGGATCATCGTGCGCCCCTCGTACTGACTTCCGTTGAATATCGAATAGGAAAGCGGGTATCCGTCCTCGCTGACAAGCAGCCCCAGCACTATCTGGGACTCCGACGTCTTGCCGTCCTTCGAGAACCCGGCCTGCCGAAGCGCGTCGTCAGGCTTCGGCTTCGACTCGAAGTAGAGCGTCGTGACATCGTAGAACACAAGGCCTATGCGGCCTCCAAGGACCCTCATCGTATGCTCGACGCTTATGCGCTGCACTTTCTCCCGCTGGCTGGAGTAAAGCCTGTCCATGTACCTGTAGATGTTGTGGAGGCGGATGTCCTCGTCGAAGTACGACTTCAGGTACTCAACTGTCGCCACCTTGCTCAATGGCTCGCACACCCTGGCGATGACCAGATGCCGGAGTATGTCGTCACCTATGGCTCCGAAACCGATGCTGTCGTATATGCCGTTCAGGATGACCTGCGGGGTGTTGTGGAGCGTCCTGTCAATGTGAGAGAACACCTCCCTGGCCGACATGACGGCCTTGTCGCTCTCGTCGAAATCGAGAGCCAACTGGCCGGTGTGCTCGTCCATCCATGCACGGGCCCTGCGCTCCAGCTCCTGGATCTCATGCGGATCCGACGACACACCGATGGTCTTGAGCTCACGGAACTTCCCCGAACTCTTGTCCACCACGACCACGCTGACCGTGCCCGATTTGTTTCTGCGCCTGCGGATAAACATGCTCGCAAAGGTAGCCAAAGTGAAGCGATTCACCCTGAAAAATTTCCGATTTTATAACAGGCGAATATTCAAATGGTTGCAGAGGAGGGTGTTTTTGGCTGTCAAAGTCAGGAAATAACAAGACCGTCAAACAGTGTGGTCTCTCTTACAGGAAGATGACAAACGGCAAAAGGGTAAACTATTTGGAAGAGGTCAACATATCGGGAGAGGGTACTTATAAGATGACGTATAACACAACAAACAGTTTTCCCGGCAACGGCACACTCAGTGTAGACCATTGGGGTTACTACAACGGCAAGAACGATGGCAACTCAACCAATATACCTTTCCTTAAGGTGTGTAAGAATGGCGAAAGCAGTGAAACCATAAATCAATCGACCAGAGATGCCGTAAGCTCCAAGGCAATGACAGGTATGCTTACAAAGATTACCTACCCCAGCGGAGGTTACAGCAGTTTTGAGTATGAAGGCAATGACTATTCCAGAGTTTTCTTAAGAGACTCTCTCAATCACTATGAAGGAAGCTACAGAACACAATCGGGTCTGTGCGGAGGGGTAAGGATAAAGAGTATAACCCATTATGACAAAGCCGGAGTATCATTGGGCAGCAGCAGTTACAGCTACAAGACAGGCAACACAAGCAACGGTACCCTGTTGGACTACCCAAGATACCATATCAAATACTTTGCACAATCATGGGGAGTCCCAAAGATGACAGAGAACATAGACTATTACTCCTCATCGCTCACTAACTATAACGGCTCACATATAGAGTATTCCGCTGTTCGCGAGACAAAAAGCGATGGCAGTATTGTCGAGTACACATTCTCGTCATCAACATCCACACATTATGCGGATTACCTTCAAAGATTGGGCACTTATTTAGAGCCATATGATCCACTCACATACGGCAGTTGGTCAATAGACAATGATGCAATAGCATCAATAGTCCAGCCTATAGTATCAATGCACGGAAACAGGGGTAAGCTCCTGCAAAAGAGCGTATACAAGAACTCCTCCGAGAGCACTCCATCATTGATGGAACAGTATACCTACAATACGGCAAGAGAACTTACAAAAAACTACTATCCGGCATATCTTATAAGAAAAATCGCCAATATCCCGGTCATCGTTGATAATTATGAATTGAAAAAAAGAATTATAAAGGAACAGAGAGGGAATAAAAATGTAGGTAAATGGGTGACTTACTACTACAACAGATATGGACAGATAAGAACCATTAGAAGTACAAAGAGTAACAGACAGATGCTTGTAGTAAAAACCACTTACGTTACAGATTTGACAAGCACAGAGGTAAACGCATCGGAGGTTTACCGCTTTATGAAAAGACGGTTTGATATAAACAGACCTCTTACTGTTGAGCACTATGTAGGCGATGAATTGGTTGACTCAACATTGGTAGGCGGAGAGCGAACCGTTTACGGGTTAAAGACAACCTTATCGGACACTCTGTTGGTAAAAAACAGAGCTGAGGTGTACGACCCCGTGGCAGGTAGTTGGAAACTTAAAGAGACATATCTGAAATATGACAACAGAGGCAGATTGTTGGAGATGGAGGATATCAACGGTATCAAGACAAGTTATGTGTGGGGATACGGAGGACTCTACCCTGTTTTGCAGGGAAGAAACATAAGTATCAACTCACTGAAAGGCATAAGCGGATTACAGGGAATAGAGACTGCTCCGTTAGAAGGATGCCTGAGCGAGCAACAGCGTACAGCCATCAAAACGCTCTGCACAAACAGCAACGCAGAGGTTGAGTATTACGAGTATCTTCCTTTGGTTGGCATAAGCAAGTTGATTGATGCCACGGGAAAGGTATACACCTACGAGTACAATAACGGTGGCAAGCTGAAGAGTATTGTGGACAATGAGGGCAAGAGCGTGGAGGGAGGTTATTATTCTCCCGACAATAAACTTCCTAATTTATAGCTTTGGCGTTAGCGTTAGCATTGGCCTTAATTTAGTTGAAAGTTTATAGCAGCAAAGCTTAAAGTAAAAAACTAACATCTTTAAAACTACAAGCTGATTAACTGACTATGAACTTTAAAATAAACTGCAAACCGAGTGCAGAATTGCGAACTTGTTTGCAAATTATGCCGAGGTGCAACGTTTATTGTAGTTTAACTAAAATAATTAGAAACAGTTATGAACGACCTGTCAATCAGCGGAAAAGCGGTTGCCGAAAGCAGCTTATAGGAAACGGCGTCTGTTGAAGGACCGTTAGGA
>ENA-OURV01000052-OURV01000052.1-human-gut-metagenome-genome-assembly--contig:-NODE-52-length-90428-cov-11.505737_pt1 | contig 90428 bp, 86 predicted proteins | sample MGYA00242141_ERZ509072 | MGnify/ENA primary metagenome ERZ509072 (study PRJEB26280, sample SAMEA2338763) | human gut metagenome | biome: human gut; feature: human-associated habitat; material: faeces... | reverse complement strand
ATGTTGTTAATTTTTCAAGGTTCTTTATGTTTTCGCCTCTCAGCGACAACTTCTATATGTTATCACATCTGAAGTTCTTTGTCAACAACTTTTTATCTTTTTTTCAAGACCTTTTCGGTTGCTGATGTCTGACCTCTTCGGCGACAACTTCTAAATATTACCACACCGAAGTGTGTATGTCAACAACTTTTTTCATTTTCTTTGTCATCATATTCCAGTGACAGAAGAAGAAAATCGATGTTAACTTATGCCGGTCACAACCAGCAAGTGAAACTATACTAAATATCTCCTAATATGTCAATAACTATTTTCAAAAAAATGTTTTTATCGTACAGATATGTGAGAGCCTTGCTGTCGTGTACCATTTCCAGCATCTGCGAAGCCACTGAGAATGCTGACAAAAACGTTATGAGAACCATTGCGATCCATATACACAACACAGCCTGTGCAACGCCAAAAACAAGTCCGCCTGCTTTGTCCAGTCCACCGACCACGGGGATACCCGACAGAACATGCGATAACGCAAGAGCTATCAGCACGAGCAGTAGCACCACAAATATGGTTAACAGATATGACAGTCCGTTCATGACCATATCTGTGAGATAATCCACAACATATGCCACATAGTCTCCGATCGCCTTTCCATTTATCTTGTCTCCGCCGTTACTGCGTATGTAGTTCTTCACGATCTCCGGCAGTTCTGTATGTTCTAGATAATCTTCTTTCTCATAGACAGATACACTTTCACTGATATCTTCCACTCCTATGCTCTGCTCCACCTTCTGCCTCACGGTGTCTCTGAGTGGTGTATGCTGACAGAGGAACTGGTTTACATACGGATTCAGCACATTTGTCAGGATCACCGCTCCTACTATGCCCACTGCACTTACCGCACTTTTGATGAGACCTCTCCTGTATCCGATAAGGGCGCACAGAAGAATAACCGCCACAGACGCAAGCAACATCAGATTCATATGCGCTTCTCCTTTCTCTTACATGCCCTTGAGGGCAATAGTCTGCGTCTCATTTTCAAATATGACCACATACTCCTCCTCGTTTGAGTCCGGCACAACATTTACAAGATTCTTGGTGAATGAATAATTAAATTTCATACTTCCATTAAACCTGATTATACTGCAGTCCATATCTCCCGTGACTATTATCTCCTCTTCAGTTGCATATATTTTGTCAAATGCATTGTCGTAGTCCACTTCAGCCTTCAGCGCACCCTTGTTGTCATATATATATATTTTGTATTTCGCCTTTGAGGCAGAATCCGAGACAGCAATATAACCCACGCAGGAAGAATTATAGAATACGCCCTGCATCTCCCTGGATCCGAGATCTATAACAGCTCTCTCCTCCGGTTTCTCCGTCATAGTGTATGTTCTTATATCTTTATTACCAAAGCATGCAATATTGTCATTATCTGTAAATTTCACGATAGGATACAGTGCATCATCCACTGTATAGCTTCCCATCATACGATCAGCATTCTCATTCTGTCCAACCGAGCTAAAATTGTACATGGCTATCACAGACTGTACCTTTGTGCCCTGTATCTTCATATAACTTGTGACCAGCTTCTGTCCATCGTTCGATATGTCTATATCCATAGGGTATCCACTTTTATCTATCGTGGTCTTGAGCTCATAGATCGTGTTGCTGTCCTTATCGTATCCATTGATATAATTGCAGTCTTCTCCCACAAGTACAAGGGTGTACACTCCCTGCTCTGCAATATCAACATTTGAGATGTCGTAAGCGAGAGTCTGACGGCTGACTTCGCCGTCAACATTAAACACATACACATCTTTACCGTTCATATCCGCAACTATCGCGTAGTTTCCGCACACCTCTGCGTGTGGCATCTTCATCGCATAGCTCACATCCCACTTTGTCACGCCTTTTTCATCTATGTAAGATGCACCGTCCTTGGTCACCTTCAGCACATTTCCCGCAAACACCGTGTAATCTGCTATATTGTCACCTGATGTTTCCGTCGCTGACACCACATCATACTGAGTGTATGTCTTTATCGCATTATATCTCAAAAGTGCAGTGACAAGTCCTAGCACAACCACAATTGCTGCGATAGCGAGGAGCATTTTGCCTTTTTTGCCCATGGTACGTTTTACTTCAATGACATTATCCCTGCCATTTGCAAGGCTTTCCTCGTCCATATCATCTTCTGTCTGATTCTGAACTTCCTGTTTTTCATCGTCTCTGCCCGCAGCAATTTCCTTATCCGCAGTTTTTTTCTTTTTGGTTAAAAATTTCATATCCGTATTCCTTCTGTTCTTTATTCACTATAAAAAAACATGGTAATTATAGCATTTTTAATCTGTATAGGGAATAACCAATTTCTGGCCCTCATATATAGGTTCATCTATCTTCAGGCCATTTACCGCCGCTATACTCTCTGCTCCATCCTGCGTTCCGTACATCTTTATCGATATACTCACAAGAGTGTCCCCCGGTTCAACCACATAGATGCTCTCCGTATCCTCCGGCACAGAAGGTATCTCTGATGTTACAGCTTCATCTGAAACACTGTCCGAAGTGTATTCCGAGCCATACGAAGTTCCCTCCACCGAAGCACTTGTATTCTCCGCGCCTTTCGCCACTGATATATCCTGCGATCCATTTGCTTTCTGTGCCATCTCTGTATCCTGCACCCCTTCCGCATTCTGAGTTGCCTCCGTGTTCTGTGATCCCTGCGTATTTTTTTGTGTATAGGCATCTCCGGATGCAGCTCCTCCCACTGTTTTCTCAGCACCGGCCATGGTGTCTGCACTGTTCATGAACACCTGAACCTCACCTGAATGTTTTGCCTTTGTCAGCCTGTCCGTTATCTGCCCCACTGTATCCGGGGATATGTACCACAATGCGCCAAATGACACCGCACATACCGCAACAAAGCACGCCGCGGTTGTACCCCAGCTTCTCTTCTTCCGGTTCTCCGTCTGTTTCCCCCTCTCTCTGAAGTTTTCAACGACCGTCTTATCCTTTATTACCACACTGTCTGTCGCAGATTCCGCAGTCTCACGCTTTCTGCTGATTATGTAGTTCTGCATTTTCTCATTTCTCACATAATATATATAGTATCCCTTTTCCCTCATAAGGGTCCCGTGATCGTAATAATAAAATGCCTCCTCACACTCCAGTGCATCCATAAGGAACAGGATCTTTCCCTCACCCGGGAAATTATCGTGGTGCAGCCTTTTCATCTGATCGTTTATCTCTGCAGAGAAACCCATTCTGGACAGGAACCATCCCACGATTGACAGGTCATCGAAGTATTTGTTTATCTCCGCATATATCCCGCTCCACTCGCTGTCACCAAATTTTATCATGGATATGTCAAATTCAAGATTCTGTGCATCCACTGCGCCGCTGACAAATATCACCTTTGTGCCATTTTCATCATATACTTTTCCGAGAAGTATGGCTCCACGGCAGTTCATATTGCCCGGCGATGCAATTCTCCTCAGATATGTCATGACATAGTCTTCTACATATATCTTGTAATTTCCCGGGGCATTTCCCACCTGTCGTATATTCTTGGGCAGCTCATATTTCACCCTGTCGCTTGACCTCATCATCTCATTTGCTTCATCATATACTATCTCTATCATTCACCCGACCTCCTATACTCTTAAGCATCAGCCCTTACAGCTCCGCCAACGATGCATGAATAATACCATGTTGACAAGACGCTTTTTTAGGAAATCATGTCATTTGATGTGTGTAACTGCGCCCTATATTCCAGCCTATTACGACCTATATCTACAGGATCACGTAAATGAGCGCTTTATGAATCTATTGTGTAAACTTTGATAATCTTGGAAATACTCTATACTATAAAACACAGGCAGGGTATTGATATGATAAAAAAGAAGCAGCGACAAACAGAATATTTTAATCCAAATGACATTCTTGCCTGCCGTGCGCTTTCAACCAGAATATCGGATTTTCTGGCAGACAGCGGGCAGCCTTCTGACAGCACCGTGGTTTTATGCATAGGAACCGACCGCGCTACCGGTGATGCTCTCGGCCCTCTGACAGGCAGCTTTCTGACAGAGCACAACTGTCCTTTCAAAGTGTACGGAACGTTAAAAGCTCCGGTCCACGCCCTCAATCTGCGCGATACCATACACCATATATACGACCATTTTGTCTCCCCCGCCATCATCGCCGTCGACGCATCCCTTGGACGTCCTTCAGATGTAGGTATGATCACGCTCTCTAACGCCCCCCTGTACCCCGGGATCGGTGTAAATAAAAAACTCCCGGCGATAGGAGATATCTCCATCACCGGGATTGTAAATCTGTCTGGAAAGCCAGGTATGAGTCTTCTTCAGAGCACCAGGCTGTATACCGTCAGCAATATGGCACGCTTCATCTCTGACGCCATACTGTCATCATCGACACACTGACTAGCTCTCTCCCTTATAAACCTCTATGGCGCCTGACACTGTGCTTGCCGTGCCCTCCTCCATGATCGATATAAGATCAGAGAGTTTCTCTTCTGTGAGCAGATCTTTGCCAAGGAATGTGACATAGCTGTCAGTCAGATGACTCTGCATATCAGCAAGCTGTGACTCCATGGCATTGATCTTTTCCTCGAGCTGCTTCAGATCCGCCTTAAGTGCGTCGATCTTCGGCTGCCGTCTTCCTGTTATATCATCAGTTATAACCTGTTTTGTATCATTCTCAAATACTTTTATCGCCTCAAGCTTGCGATTGCTTATATCCTCGCGCTCCGCCTCAAGCTCGCTGAGCTTTTCGTCATATTTGCCAAGATTATATACACTCTCATCCTTGTCTCTTGTTATCGAGTTTCTGATGATCCTTATCTGCTTGTTGTTGGCGCGGACCTTGTTTCTTATCCGCCTGCCCTCATTGACGATCTCAAGATTCTTTACCTTGGCAAGATTGAACACTATGAAATATATGATAAATTCTGCTATGACGATCGCCTGACTGATCACCACATACGTCAAAGTGTGAACTCCGGTCTGGTATATGGTGTATGAAAGAGCCACGCATACAATCGCAGGTATACATCCGCAGAACAGGAGTATAAGCAGTATAAGCTTAAACACGTCGCCTGCTCCGCACGGAGCGAACATACAGTAGAAGAAGCCCGTATTGCAGAAGCCCGATACATTGTTCTGCTTAAACAGCTCCTTTGCCTTGAGTCTGAGCTGTCTGTTGCTCTCGTTGAGGGAAGCCGTCTCGCTCTCTATTCGGTTGCCCATACGCTCCGTCTTCTTCTTATCTTTTTTTGACTGAAGCTGCCTTATCTTGGCTCCGTTCGCCGAAAGCTGCTGGTCGTATCCATCCTCTATCTCATTCTTTCTGTTTTTCAAGGTTGAACTGATCTCATCAGAAAGGCCCTTTTCCTCCTGTGAGATACTCCTGCTGGTCTTTCTCTGTGCCGTTCTCGCCTGTTCAAGGTTGTCCTGCACATCATCGATAGCCACCACCAGCTCCCTTGCCTTTATAAGATATTCCTGATTCTCCTGGAAAACATTCTCCGATCCCATACAGTCCTCCTTATGTCTCTTATAATAGTGCATATCAAGTTTATAATATCAAATCGCCTACTAATTAACAACATAATTTTGCAATTTCTGACATATCTGACACATTTCGGATTATATTCTGAAAATACTTTCTTATCATGCACCCGGTCACTATTATTTCACAGTAATTTAATTGAACTCATACTGATTATATTTTATAATTATTACATATGGGCGATAAGCAATATTATGGTATTTATCATTTACAGAATGGGGCTGTAAAATTACAAATTATATATGACAAGGAGAAGCGGCATGAACATTTTATTTTTTCTTACACCTAAGAGCGATGTAGCATATATTGAGGACAGTTTTTCACTCAGACAGATACTTGAGAAGATGGAGATACACAGATATTCTGCAATACCGATACTATCCAACACCGGTGAATATGTCGGCACCATAACGGAGGGCGACATTCTCTGGTACTGCAAGCGCAATTCGATGAACGCGCTCAAAACCGCAGAGAGCATCTTCCTTAATGATATTCCAAAGAAATTCGAGTACGCCTCCGTATCCATCAGTTCCAACATGGAGGATCTCATAGCCAGAGCCATGGTCCAGAATTTTGTTCCGGTGGTTGACGATCAGAACAAGTTCATCGGCATAGTTACACGAAAGGATATCATCGGTTACTGCTATAAGAAACTTAAGACCAGCGAATCATAAAAAACACCCGGATATGTAAGCATTTCGCCTGCACATCCGGGTATTTTAATGTAATTCAATATATCTTAATCCCTAATTTAATATCTAATTGAGATCTCCCGTTCTGTTGACGGCGCTCACGAGTGCATGTACAGATGCGTCTATGATATCGTTCTTTATTCCTGCGCCCCATGTAACCTTACCATCGACAGTCTCGACTCCGACATAGGCAACCGCCTGTGAGTTTGAGCCAGTCTGGAGTGAATGCTCCTCGTAGCATACGACCTTGAACTGTATGTCAAAGTGCTTCTTTATAGCGTTGCTCACGGCATCCAGACGTCCATTTCCCTTGCCGTGGTAAACCTTCTTCACACCGTTCTTCAGAATAGTTATCTCTGTGGATATTCCATCTCCCTGTACGAAGTGATTCTCAAGCATCTTGATAGGGCCATCTATATTGACATATGTATTCTGGAATATATCCAATACTTCCTTTGGACTGAGCTCCTTGTGCTCCTTATCTGACACATCCTTTACTGTGTAGCCCAGATCCTCTCTGAACTTTGCAGGAAGGTCAAAGCCGTACTTTGTCTGGAGGATGAATCCAATTCCACCCTTTCCTGACTGGCTGTTTATTCTAATAACATCACCATCATACTTTCTTCCGATATCCTCAGGGTTAAGCGGCAGATATGGACAGGTCCACATTCCGTCACCTTGCTCTTTTCTGAACTTCATTCCCTTGGCAATGGCATCCTGATGTGAGCCTGAGAATGCGGCAAATACAAGCTTTCCTGTATATGGTGAACGCTCGTAAACCTTCATTCCTGTAACTCTCTCATACATCTCTGTGAGCGATGGTATATCGCTGAGATCTATCTCAGGGTCAACTCCATGGGTGAACATGTTCATGCAGAGTGTGATCACGTCCACATTTCCTGTTCTCTCACCATTTCCAAATAATGTTCCCTCTATTCTGTCTGCGCCGGCAAGGATACCAAGCTCTGCATCTGCCACTCCACAGCCTCTGTCATTGTGAGGATGAAGTGACAGGATAATATTCTCCCTGTCGTGGAGGTTCTTGCTCATATACTCTATCTGGCTTGCGTAAACATGTGGAAGTGACATCTCGACTGTTGCAGGGAGGTTGATTATAACCTTTCTGTCCGGTGTCGGCTTCCATACATCGATAACTGCGTTGCAGACCTCAAGTGCATAGTCAACCTCTGTTCCGGTGAAGCTCTCCGGTGAATACTCAAAACGATATGGAACGCCGTACTCATCAGCCATCTTGTTGAGCAGCTCTGCTCCATCCACTGCTATCTTAAGTATCTCTTCCTTTGACTTTCTGAACACCTGCTGTCTCTGGGCAAATGATGTTGAATTGTACAGATGTACGATCACGTTCTTTGCACCCTCTATAGCCTTAAATGTCTTCTCTATGATATGTGGTCTTGCCTGTGTAAGTACCTGTATCGTGACATCATCAGGTATGAGATCCTGCTCTATAAGTGTTCGGCAGAACTCGTACTCAGTCTCGGACGCTGCAGGGAATCCGATCTCTATCTCCTTGAAACCGATCCTGACAAGCTCCTTGAAAAATTCCAGCTTCTCATCAAGGCTCATAGGTACGATCAGGGCCTGATTACCGTCTCTCAGATCCACGCTGCACCAGATAGGTGCTTTGTCAATATACTCCTTGTTTACCCAGTCTGTGCACTGTACCGGCGGCATGTAATAGCCACGCTTGTAATTCTGATAATTCTTCATTGATATAACCTCCTACTTAAGCAAAAAAAAACTCACATCTCCTAATCACTATAGAGACGTAAGTTACGCGGTACCACTCTATTTCATACAATAATGTATGCTCTCATCGCAGATACAGATGAACGATATACTTACCGCCGTCTTATACCCTCCTGCTGTAACGGTCAGGCTCCGTCCCTTCCTACTTCACACGATCATCCGACGTGCCATTCAGCGGGCTGCTCCAAGGCGAGTTCAAACCCTATCGATCACCGCCTCACACCAACCGGCGGTTCTCTGAACATCTCCAGAATTCTACTGCTCCTCTTCATCGCATTATCTAGGCTGACTCTAACACATACAAGTGTCAGATGTCAACCCCTTTTCGCTATAATCCTATATATATTAACAGTTCTACCAGACAATAAATCTCTTGTTCTTGAGAGATCTTCCGCCTGCTGTAAGCATCAGTATACCCACTACAAGACCAGTAACTATCGTTATAACCCCAAGTGCTATGTTGAGTGCTCCAACCTGCTTCATAGTCTTATATGCTTTCTCCATACTCATATGCTCCTTTCTATAAGCCTTTATCAATTCTCAGATATAGTAAGTATATCATGTGATATTGCTTCTTACAACTCAAAACTTGAATTAGTTTATTTTACTTTGCACCCCGCCCGTGATAAAATAACTGTGTTTCGGATCATTATATTTGTATACAAAAAGGAGTATCAATATGCCAGAAATAACAAATGACTGGGCTGAATATCTTAAGCCTGAATATAAGAAACCTTACTATAAAAAGCTGTTTGATTTTGTGGGACAGGCATACGCAACGGAAACTGTCTACCCACCAGCCGATGATATATTCAACGCATTTCACACAACGCCGTTATCCCATGTAAAATGTGTGATAATCGGTCAGGATCCATATCATGAGCCAGGGCAGGCACACGGTCTGAGTTTCAGTGTGAAACCAGGTGTCACCATACCACCATCGCTCGTCAACATATATCAGGAGCTTCACGATGATCTGGGATGTAAGATCCCCAATAACGGATATCTTGAGAAGTGGGCCGACCAGGGAGTCCTCATGCTCAATGCCGTGCTGACCGTTCAGGCTCACAGAGCCGGTTCCCATCAGGGAAAGGGCTGGGAACATTTTACCGATGCAGCAATCAGGATCCTGAACGAGCAGGACAGACCTATCGTGTTCATCCTGTGGGGTGCATACGCCCAGAAGAAGGCCGCATTCCTGAACAACCCACACCACCTGATCCTGAAGTCCGCACACCCAAGTCCACTGTCTGTATACAGGGGCTTCTGGGGAAGCAAGCCGTTCAGCAAGACCAACGATTTCCTGGTTGCAAACGGAGTCGAGCCTATCGACTGGCAGATCGAGGACATTTGATTTTGGAGGACTGTACACATGGAGATTTATATTGTAAGACACGGTGAGACCGTATGGAATAAAAAGAAGCTGCTTCAGGGCCGGACTGACATTGAGCTCAGCGACAAAGGACGAGAGCTCGCCAGGATCACAGGAGAAAATCTGAGAGACACACACTTTGATATGGTGTTTTCCAGTCCGCTTAAGAGGGCTTACGAGACAGCCAGCCTCATTGTCGGCGGCAGGGACATTCCAATTGTGAAGAATGACCTCATAAAGGAAATGTGCTTTGGTGACTGGGAAGGGCAGAATATGTCAGAACTTCTGGCAGACGGAGGTCAGGATTTTCAGTATTTCTTCAAGCATCCTGAGCTCTATCACCCGGTTGGAAACGGTGAATCATTTGAGGAACTCTGCCAGCGGGCGGCCAGATTCATGACTGAGTATGTGGAGCCACTCTCCTCAAAATATTCAAGGATCATGATCGTTGCCCACGGAGCGATAAACAAAGCAATGATGATGCATGTAAAAAAGCATCCGCTCGAGGAGTTCTGGTCAGGCGGGCTGCAGCAGAACTGCAACGTGATAATGCTTGACTACTCAGACAACGTATATACGATCATCGACGAGACAAAAATTTTCTATTAGACAGTATAATAAAAACAAAGAGCACTGTCCCGGCTTCATCCATGATACAACCTATCATGAATGTTTCAGGTTCAGTGCTCTCTGCACTTCCAGTATCTGCTCTTCTATCTTATCTGCGAGCATATATATCTGTTCATTATATCTTCCGTCTATTCTCCGCATAGCCTCGGGAAGGGGATTGAGAATGTCTGTATACGACTGCTTTATCTTCTTCTGTATCCACCTCACATCAGGCATGTAAACTATCGTTCTGAGATTGTGAAGCCTGTCCGCAAGCTTCACGATCACCGTCTGGTACGAACCCTGGGAAAATAACCTCCTGGCATATACGGAAAACGGTTCCCCCTGTATCCTAGTCAGAAGTCTCACCTGTTCGCGTATGTCCGTACCAAATGCACTCTCTATATCGTCAAGTGTACATTCTGTATCTTCAACCGTGTCGTGAAGGAGTGCAGTTATGAGGATATCCTCGTCGGTTATCCCGCACTCTTCTCTCAGGATATTGTATACGCCAAGTATATGCTCATCATAATAAGGCTTCATACCGCCATTTCCCCGGCGCATCTGCCCTTCATGAAATGCTTTTGCCATATCCATAGCCTGCTGTATGCGTTCTGAAACCTGTACATCCGGTCCAACCATATCATCAACGCCTTTTCCCAGTGTCATGTCAGCCATCTTCTTATCCCTTTCAGTACATCCCAAACTACACAAAGTATAACATAGCAGCCTTGAATAATCTATCCATTTTTTATATACTTAACAAATGTGCTTCTATTAAATTTTACATTTACAATGAAATATTTTTACTTTGCACATCACACTTTACAAAAGGAGTATATACATGGACATAATTAAGAAAATTGCTCAGGAGATAGGCTGTCGTGACAGCCAGGTTGAAGCAGCGGTAAAACTCATCGACGAGGGCAACACAATTCCATTCATCGCCAGATATAGAAAGGAAGCCACCGGCTCCCTCAACGACGAACAGCTTCGTCTTCTTCACGAAAGACTTGTATACCTTAGAAATCTCGAGGACAAAAAGGCTCAGGTCATCGCAAGTATAGAGGAGCAGGGAAAACTTACAGATCAGCTCAGGGCGGACATTGAGAAGGCCGAGACCATGGTTCTGGTCGACGATCTCTACAGACCATACAGGCCTAAGCGAAAGACAAGGGCAACCATCGCCAAGGACAAAGGGCTGGAGGGGCTTGCAAACATCATCATGCTGCAGATGACCAGAACTCCGATAGTCAAGGAAGCTGAAGCTTATGTGTCTGAGGAGAAGGGCGTTGCAGACACCAGCGAAGCCATCGCAGGCGCAATGGACATAATCGCTGAAAATATATCTGACACCGCCGATTACAGGACTCACATAAGAGACCTCACCACCAGACACGGTGTGCTGAGAACAACAGCAAAGGACCCGGAGGCTGAATCCGTATACGAGATGTACTACGACTTCTCCACCCCTGTATCCAAGATGACCGGATACAGAACCCTCGCCGTTAACCGGGGTGAAAAGGAAAAGTTCATCACAGTAAAGATCGAGGCACCGGTCAACGACATAATATCATATCTGAAAAAACAGATCATCGTCAGAGACAATCCTGAGACCGAACAGATACTTTCAGACGCGATCGCAGACAGCTACGACAGGCTCATAGCCCCTGCCATCGAGAGGGAGATCAGAAACGCCCTCACAGAGACCGCTGAGGACGGTGCCATCAAGGTATTTGCATCGAATCTGCAGCAGCTCCTCATGCAGCCTCCTATCGCAGGACAGACCGTGCTCGGCTGGGATCCGGCGTTCAGAACCGGCTGTAAGCTCGCAGTTGTGGATCCGACCGGAAAGGTTCTCGACACCGTTGTCATATTCCCAACGGCACCTCAGAAGAAGGTTGCAGAGGCTAAAAATACTGTGAATGCTCTTATAAAGAAGTACGGCATAACTCTCATATCCGTGGGAAATGGTACGGCATCCAGAGAGTCAGAGATGGTGATTGCCGAGCTCATCAGTGAACTTGACACACCTGTACAGTACGTGATAACCAACGAGGCAGGAGCTTCTGTCTACTCCGCCAGCAAGCTTGCAACCGAGGAATTCCCTCATTTTGATGTTGGTCAGAGAAGTGCGGCTTCCATCGCCAGAAGAGTACAGGATCCTCTGGCAGAGCTGGTCAAGATCGATCCAAAGGCTATCGGAGTCGGTCAGTATCAGCACGATATGAACCAGAAGAAGCTGACAGAAGCCCTGGACGCAGTTGTTGAGGATTCTGTAAATAAAGTCGGCGTCGACCTCAATACCGCTTCTGCCCCACTCATGGAGCACATTTCCGGAATAAACAAGACGCTGGCCAAGAATATCGTGGATTACAGAGAGGCAAATGGACGCTTCAAAACCAGAAAGGAACTCCTCAAGGTTGCCAAGCTCGGACCTAAGGCATTTGAACAGTGCGCAGGTTTCATGAGGATAAGCGGCGGCTCAAATCCTCTGGATGCCACATCTGTACATCCTGAGAGTTACGATATAGCCACTGCCCTGCTGAGCCACATCGGCTACACAACCGATGACATTGCATCCGGCAGGCTCAAGGATCTTTCAAAAGCCGCCGGCAACATCAAAAAGCTAGCTGAGGAGCTGGGAACAGGAACGATAACTCTCAACGACATCATAAAGGAGCTTGAAAAGCCTGCCCGTGATCCACGTGACGAGATGCCCAAGCCGATCCTCAGAGGAGATGTCCTTGAGATGAAGGATCTGACAGAGGGAATGATACTCAAGGGAACCGTCAGAAACGTGATCGACTTCGGTGCATTTGTGGATATAGGTGTTCATCAGGACGGACTTGTCCACATCTCAGAGATGTCCGACAAATTCATAAAGCACCCTCTTGACGTGGTGAGCGTCGGCGACATTGTCCAGGTAAAGGTCATCGGCATAGACCTCGCCAAGAAACGCATACAGCTCTCCATGAAGGGTATTTAACACACGACAAAATACAGTAACATATTTAAGCCTCCAGCATAGTTTATACAGAGAAAACTTATGTATGGAGGCTTTTATAGTGGAACAAAACAGAAACTGCTGCCGTAACGGCCAGAATCGATGCTACTATAACCAGGGAACCTCTGTTAAATACACCGCCTCATCCGGCTCCAAGCCACGCTCCTGCGACTCCGGCACTGCCACTTCAGTGAGAACCGACAGGCCGCTCGGAATGGCTTATATCCCTGAACAGCTCTTTGAAAATCTGTACGATGCAAAATGCGGACTGATGGAGGGCACCATGTTCAAGGATCTCAATCTGATATTCTGCGGGGTAAGGGGGAAATAGCCATGAATAAAATGAACAAAAAACAGCTTCTGCGCTTTATCACAGAGGTCTCTTTTGCACTTGACGATATTGCGCTCTATCTCGACCTTCATCCCGACTGCACCAAGGCACTTTCGAGCTATGACAACTATCAGAGCATGCGCACCCAGGCTATAAATGATTACGTGAACATGTATGGGCCGCTGAACAAATATCAGGTCACTGACAACAACTATTTCAACTGGGTCAATGACCCTTGGCCATGGGAAGGAGAGTGTAACTGCTAATGTGGGTTTATGAGAAAAGATTACAATTTCCTATAAATATAAAGGAAACCAACGCAAAGCTGGCTCAGGACATAATCAGTCAATACGGCGGTCCGGACGGTGAAATGAGTGCCTCGATGAGATACCTGTCGCAGAGATATTCCATGCCTGACAAGAAGGTCAAGGCGGCTCTGACCGACATCGGAACCGAGGAACTTGCCCATCTCGAGATGGTTGCGACCATCATTTACCAGCTCACAAGGGATCTGAGCATCGAGGAGATCAAGGCATCGGGCTTTGACAAATATTATATCGACCACACCATCGGCATCTGGCCCCAGGCGGCAGGAGGAATTCCATTTAACGCCTGCGAATTCCAGTGCAAGGGCGACGCAATAACAGATCTTTTTGAGGATATGGCCGCTGAGCAGAAAGCCAGGTCGACCTACGACAACATTCTCAGACTGTGCAAGGATCACCCGGACGTATATGAGCCTATCAAATTCCTGCGCGAGAGGGAGGTCGTGCACTTCCAGAGATTTGGCGAATGCCTTGAGGCTGTAAAAGATACCCTCGATCACAAGAATTTCTATGCATTCAACCCTTCATTTGACACCAAGGCACCTTGTTTAAAGAATAATTGAAAATTAGAAATATCGGTGGTAAAATGATGTCACTTTTAACAAGAGAAGAGGCGGTGTTATGTCAGAAAAACAGATCAACCACTCACAGAGATTCGGAATCATACTGGTTCTGTCATGCGGAATCATGTGGGGCATAAGCGGAGTCCTTGGACAATACGTGTTCCAGTCGTCAGATGTAAATGCCACACAGCTTTCCATAATCAGACAGTTTATATCCGGTGTCGTACTGCTTGTCATCGCCGCCGTAAAGGGAGATAAAAGGGCTTTGACCATATGGTCAAAGCCTAAAAGTGTCATATCTATGCTGTTCTTTGCACTCTCAGGTGTCATGGGCGTGCAGTTCACATACTTCGCTTCCATCGAACATTCCAACGCCGCAACCGGCACAGTGATCCAGTTCACATACATAATCATGCTGCTGTTGTACACAACAATATTCATGCACAAGAGACCTCATATATATGAAGCCGCCTCAGTCGTATGTGCATTTGCAGGTATCTTTCTGATCGCCACACACGGCAGCCTGAATTCCCTTGCCATATCCAGGCCGGCGCTCATATGGGGACTCACCTCAGCGGTATGTTTCACTATATACTGCCTTTATCCTCAGAAGCTCTACAATGAATATGGTCTGGTAAATATCATAGGCTGGTCATCACTCATAGCCTCCATTTTCCTTGCGCTGGTCACGAAAACATTCTCACTGCCTCACATGGATGGAAGGATAATTGCAGCCTCACTTGCGGTAGCCATTGTGGGCTCCCTCATCCCATTTACAATATACGGTCTCGGCATCAGCATCCTCGGAAGCGTGAAGGCGAGTCTTTTTGTCACAGTCGAGCCCGTGTCAAGTGCCCTGCTGACGTGGATCTTTCTGGGAACCCAGTTCACCCGTATGGATCTGATCGGTTTTCTCCTGATTCTTGGATCCATACAGGTTGTTGCCATAATGACATTTCACAATGAAAAACACATAGTAAAAGCTGAACAGACCCATCTGTCATGATGAAAGTCCATCCAGTTCATCTATCGCACATCTCATAACCCGGATCTCCTGAAGCTTTTCATCAAGAAGCTTCTCCCGGTGTGTGAGTTTTTCGTATATATCTCTTCTTCGTCCGTCAAGGCTTTGCAGCCCGGTTCTGCGGCTGTGTATCTCATCCCGCTGTGCACAGAGCTTATCAAGTTCCGCCCTGCTTTCCTCAAGCTCCGCTGTCAATCTCTTTCTTCCACTCTTCTTCCTGAGTCCCCAGTATTTTGACAACGCATATCCAATATAGTATGCAAGTCCCGCAGCTCCGACAGCAAAGAGCATCGCATACACAAGTCGTCCGTCCGGGAGAATATTATCACCCCGTGCGACCAATGCATACATTATAACTATCGACAATATTCCAAGTACCATGAGCGGTACAAGTGCTGTTCTTACTCCAGTCCTTATCCAGCTTCGTCTGTACTCCTTAGGAAGCTCCTCCAGATGACGTCTGAGCGTCGTAATCTCAAGTTCGCTTTTCCGCTCCTGTGCCCATACCGAGTTAAGCTCACCCAGAACATCAGAGCTGACCTCGTAGTCATTTTGCAGGCTCATATATTCCCTGACCGCAGCGTCCGCCTCGTATGTCTGACATTTCATCCTGAGTATCTGTCTGACCTGTCTCAGTGTATCGTGATAAAGCTCCCTGCCCATTTTTCTGCCCGATCTTGCATACAGCCCCGACACCTCTATCATCATGTCGACCGCAAGTTTTATTCCGTCTCTGCTTTCAAGATCGGCAACATTCAGTTTATCGAGCAATCGGCCAAATTCTGTATTTTTGTTGGCTCTGGCGTATTCACTGTAGTCGGATCGTTCAAATCTCTCACCTTCCACCGCCAGGATTCTGTAATCCTTCAGCATGGATGATATATCGAAGTTCTTCTCACAGCCCGCCATACGGTTCAGGCATATGGAATATATATTGTCACGTCCCTCAAGCTCCAGGATACCCAGAATGGCCTCCGTCAGAGCACCGTCCCTTGTATCGTTATCCACCGGATAATCAATTCTTTTATATTCTCTGACCGCAGCAGGCACAAACTTAGTCGAAACCACTCCGTCAGACATTTCCCCATAGATATATCCATGTGCGCCTGTTGACTCTCTCGACACAGCCTCCGGACTTCCAGAATAATAAGCCTTGCCCGGAATCTTCATCTGATACTTCTGGCGGCCGCCAAACGCAATGTAATTAAATCCACTGGCACGCAGCCTGTTCCAGTCAACCGGCATCCGTCTCCGGTCACCCCCACATGCGATCAGCACATTACATACCGCTTCATCCTGCGGTTCTGCATCATCCACCACCCTGGCATCCATCTTCCTGTCAAAATAGCTCACGCCGTATATATCAACGTCCTTGTCCGGAAAATGAATATGATCCAGTGCCATGGTCGCCTGCTCATCCCTGACCGCTGTGTACCCCATATCTCCAGTCTGTTTGTCTCCAATCTGTCTTATTCCAGGGCTTCCGATCACACACACACGGGATTTGAAACCATAGTCAAGAAGCGGCGCATCACTTCCCAGATTATCCTGAAATCCAGCAGCATATATGACCACTGTATGCTTTAAGCTTCCAAATATCTCATCAAGCCATACAAGCTCTTCCTCAGATGGCTGATGGTCAAACAGATTGCCTGCAACCAGAAGAAAATCCACGTCAAGCTCCCCGGCACGTGCCACCACAGCCTCAAATGTCATGTATATTTCGTTTTTCCTCTCGCCGCTCCATACACACTCCCTGTCAGGCAGCGCGCCGAGCAGCACATCGGATATATGTATAAACGTTATCTTTTTCATCAATCTGTATATTCCAATCCCAAGCATGAAAATGCATTATAATCCGTATTTGTTATGTGTGAGCATGACGCACGCCCCACATTTACATACTCTTTTATAATTATATTAGTATATGTCGATACACGCAAGTGCAACGACATAATGTATGTCGTGCACAGGTGCGACAGCCTTCACGCATCAGTGTGCTTCATTATTTCATGTCATCTGACCCTAAAACGTTCATTTCAACAGCCAGAGCATTATTTTGCCAAGTTTAATTTGTTTTTAGCTTGTTTTTCTCAATTGACTTTTAGATATGGCTTGCTTATAATATGTTAATGTAGTTTTTTGAAGTATTAATGGAGGATATAATTATGGCAGTCAAGTATGTGTTTGTCACTGGTGGTGTTGTATCTGGACTCGGTAAGGGTATTACTGCTGCTTCTCTTGGACGTCTTCTCAAGATGAGAGGATATAAAGTCACAAGCCAGAAGTTCGACCCTTATATCAATATTGATCCGGGAACAATGAACCCTATCCAGCACGGCGAAGTTTTTGTCACTGACGACGGCGCCGAAACAGATCTGGATCTCGGTCACTATGAGCGTTTTATAGACGAAAGTCTCAACAAGAATTCTAATGTAACAACCGGAAAGGTATACTGGAGCATCCTTCAGAAGGAGCGCCATGGTGATTTCGGAGGACACACAGTACAGGTAGTGCCACATATCACCAATGAGATAAAAGACAGATTCTACAGAAATCCCGACGCAAAGGATACTGAGGTAGCGATAATCGAGATCGGCGGAACCGTTGGAGATATCGAAAGCCAGCCATTCCTTGAGGCTATCAGACAGTTCCAGCATGAGGTCGGTCCTAAGAACTGCATCATGATCCATGTAACTCTTATCCCTTATCTGAAGGCTTCAGGTGAGATCAAGACCAAGCCTACTCAGGCGAGCGTTAAGAATCTTCAGGGAATGGGTATTCAGCCCGATATCCTCGTATGTCGTTCCGATCTTCCTCTTGATCAGGGCATCAAGGATAAGATCGCACTGTTCTGTAACGTGCCGAGCAGAAACGTTATACAGAATCTTGACGTGGATGTTCTGTATGAGGTTCCACTTGCCATGGAGAAGGAGCACCTTGCCGATGTAGTATGTGAGTGCCTGGATATGGAATGTCCTCCACCTGCAGAACAGGCATGGCTCGAGTGGACAAGCATGATAGATGCATGGAAGCATCCTGAGAAGAATGTAAGAGTTGCTCTGGTCGGAAAGTACGTATCACTTCACGATGCCTATATCTCAGTAGTTGAGGCATTGAAGCATGCCGGCGTTGCCAACAAGGCAGAGGTTGAGATCAAGTGGGTCGACTCCGAGCTTTTAACAGAGGAGAATGTCGCTGAGATCCTCGGCGATATAGACGGAATTCTTGTTCCGGGCGGCTTTGGCGACAGAGGTATAGAGGGAATGATCACTTCTATCAATTACGCCAGAACACACAAGGTTCCTTACCTTGGACTGTGTCTCGGAATGCAGCTCACGATAGTTGAATTTGCAAGAAATGTACTTGGATATTCAGACGCCCACAGCTCTGAGTTCAATCCAAACTCATTCCACCAGGTAATCCACATCATGCCAAACCAGCACGATGTAACCGATCTTGGCGGTACCCTCAGACTTGGTTCATATCCTTGTGTGCTTGCAAAGGATTCAAAGTCATACCAGTTATACGGTACAGAATATATCCACGAGCGTCACAGACACAGATACGAGGTCAACAATGACTATCGTCAGGCTCTGACTGACAACGGAATGGAGCTTGTCGGACTGTCACCTGACGGACATATCGTCGAGATGATCGAGATTCCTGAGCATCCTTGGTTCATCGGAACACAGGCACATCCGGAATTCAAATCAAGACCAAACAAGCCACATCCTCTTTTCAAAGGATTTGTAGCAGCTGCACTTGAGCATATGGATAAATAATATATAGAGACAGGGAGTATATCAACTGCTGATATACTCCCTGTTTTTCTGTTTATTATGTTTTATAGCAGGTCTGTAAATGACCTTCCGGATCACTCCACCACGTCAAGAAGTTCCGCAAATGTATGGATCTCCGCATCCTTATCCTTCACACTGCCAAACCCGTATGCCGCGTGAATGAACTTTATCCCGGCAAATCTGGCACTGTCGCAGTCGCCCTGGATGTCGCCGACATATGCAGCATCCTCTATTCCATTCTTCTCCATGAGTATCTTTATACTCTCGCCCTTTGATACCTTTGTATCTCCCCAGCAGAGTATATCCTTAAAATACTTTCCAAACCCGTAATAATCAAGAAATGCCTCTATATATCCACTCTGGCAGTTGCTGACTATAAACAGCCTGTGTGATCCCGAAAGCTTCGCAATGGTATCCTCTACACCATCGTACAGAACGCCGCCATGTTCACGGAGATACTCGTTCTCATAGTCTCCGCAGGCATCTATAAGCTGAGTCATTCTGTCCTCCGAATACGCTCCGAACAGCTTGTCGGCAATGGCATCCATAGGCATACCCATAACAGATTTGATATCGGCCTCTGTCACCTTCATGTCCACATCAGCCTGTCTTTCGAGGACTTCACTCCAGGACGCAGCCACATTTGCCGCGCTGTCCCACAGAGTTCCATCCATGTCAAATATAAGTGATTCTACCTTCATATTCTACCTCTCGTATATTCTATTCAAGTATATGGTCAACACCCTGTTTGATGATGGTCACAACGTGCTCATCGGCCAGGGAATATATTATATTCTTGCCCTCTCTTCTGCTTTTTATCAATTTGGCCTGCTTCAGCACCCTGAGCTGGTGTGAAATAGCCGATGCATTCATCTCCAGACGCTCTGCGATGTCTCCGACACTCAGTTCCTGCTTAAGCAGGGCGAACATGATGGATATACGTGTCGCATCGCCAAACACCTTGAACAGGTCTGCCAGATCTGCGAGATCCGACTGTTCCAGTTCATAACTGTCAAAAAAAATATTTTTATCTTCTGCCATATCTATGGTCCTTTCTGCTCCCAAACAAGCAACTCACGTGTTCCATTTGAACAAGTATTCATATGTAAATTTACTACACTTACTTTTTTGTGTCAAGTCACCTGAATCTCATGAATATTTCAAATGATAACTGCACACAATTACATCATACTGAAACGCCGCATTTGGCGCGATCATATTGGAGGTCAAAAATGAAAACACTAAATTGCATATGTCTCACACTGACCATAATCGGTGCTATCGTATGGGGCATTATAGGACTGTTCAGCTACAACATAGTGGACGGCATCTTCGGTGCCGGAACTGCATTTTCCAGAATAATCTATACTCTGGTGGGCGTTGCCGGACTGTATGCCATCTCCTTCTACTGGTTACTCAACAGGGATTAACGGCATTAATATGCAAATGCCCGCACCTATAAAAGTGCAGGCATTGTATTACATATCATAAAACAAATTCTGTTATTATCATAAATCCTATGCATACGCACAGTGCCAGAACAAGCGGCACAGATATGATCCTCGGTCTCTTGACCTCAGCGTTCCTGTTTCTTCTGAACATCGCCAGCATATCCATATGCCTTCCATTCAGGTACGCCAACAACACTATCATCGCCGCAGCCGCACACAATCCCATAAATGCAAATGGAATATATATCAATATCGTCTGCTTGAGCTGATCTGCTGCTATTCCCTCAGAAGCCTGTTTCTCCACCATCTGCTTGAGCACGCTGACATGTGATGCTATATAGCTGATGATGACGGATATCTCATTAAAGCAGAAATGGGCATACATGGTCGTAAATATACTTCCTGTCGCCTCGGCAAGAAATCCCAGCATCATTCCCAGAACCATCGCATATGCCATCTGATTGAAATTCATGTGCATGGCTCCGAACATTATTCCTCCTATGATTATAGCCGCCAGTCTGCTGCCATATCTGTAGCTTCCCATTATGACGCCTCTGTAGGCAAGCTCCTCCACGATTCCCGGAGTGACCGCCATGAGAAGTGTTGACACCCACAGCTTATGATTCGACACAAGACCTGTTGCAAGCTCGGTAGTGGCACTCTCCACCCACAGAAGACTTATGGCATTTATGAGTGTCATAAGAGGCTCAAGAGCCACGACGAATGCCGGAACGATGATTATCGCCAGCCAGTGCGTCTTTTTCAGTCTGAGCGTTTCGCGCAGATCACATTTGCTTATAAGAATATATATGATCGTCGGCACGAATATCATGCTCTGGCTCAGGATCAGATTCTGAACCATGGTTATATGTGAGCCGATATTCGTCTTCCACAGTATCATAACAACACACAGATACACACATATCAGCGACAGGAAAAACCATGACGCTCCGTGTACCTTTCTCTGAACATTGTCCTGTCTCATACGCTTACTCTACTGTAGCGATGGCTTCTATCTCTATAAGCACATCCTTAGGGAGTCTTGCAACCTCCACGCATGAACGTGCAGGGAAATCGCTTGTGAAGAAGTCCTTGTAAATATCATTTATCTTGCCAAAATCATTCATATCCTTGATAAATACTGTTGTCTTCACTACCTTATCCATAGATGAGCCTGATGCCTCTATGAGATTCTTGAGATTGCCGATCGCCTGTCTTGCCTGTACAGTGACATCTCCCTCAACCAGTGTATTTGTCTCAGGATCGATAGGTATAACTCCTGATGTAAAAAGCATTCCATTCACGAGAACCGCCTGTGAATATGGTCCTATTGCCGCTGGTGCCTTTGGTGTACTTATTATTGTCTTCATGTTTTGTTCCTCCTGTTTTTTACTATTATATATGATGAACCATTACTCCTCATCCATCTCGCTCAGCTCCGCCATGAGAGCCTTTCTGTTGTTGCGCCTTCCGCCATTGCTTCTGGTAAATTTCACAGTGCCTTTTCTGTCTGGCACGGGCTCCGGTGACCGTCTGGATACCGGCTTCTTCGTCTCAGGCTTTGCACGCTTCACAACATCGGCTTTGGTTGTTCCTTTTTTCGCAAGCTCTGCCCGCTCTTCCTCGGACAGTATCTCAATGTTCTTCTCTGTGATCCTTATCTTGCCGTCCTTGAGGAGCTTGCCAACCGCCGTCTTAAATGCTCTCTTGCTTATTCCAAATTCCTTCTCTATCACCTTTGAATCTGCCTTGTCATTGAACGGGAGCACTCCATTATATGAATCGATGATATTCAATATCATCTCTGCATTCTCCCTGATCTGCATCTTTATCGGCTTCTGCATGGTGAGGTTCAGCTTGCCGTCTTCCCTGACTGACGCAACCCTGCCCTCAACGTGGTCGCCGGCATATATGGCACTGTGTATCTCCTTCTTCGGGATAAGTGCTGAATATTTGTTGTCCACAGCGACAAATGCACCATACTCGGAGCTGTACTCTATAACTATTCCCGATATAGCATCTCCCTGCTTATATGGGGAATTGCTGCTCAGATACTCATAAACCTTCATGGACACACACAGTCTGTCCGATTTGTCAGTGTACATTCTGACCAGATATTCATGGTTCTCTCTCACCGGGCCAACCTGCTCCTTAAACGGAAGCAGAATATCCTTTTCAAGTCCCCAGTCCATGAATGCACCGATCTTGGTAGTTCCCACACACCTGAGAACAGCCATCTTACCCATAGTTATATATGGAACATTCACAGTTGCAATGAGTCTGTCGTCAGAATCCCTGTATATGAACACGTTGATGTGCTCGCCTGTCTTTATGCCATTCGGAACCTGCTTTCTCGGAAGAAGCACCTCACTGTCAGAATCCGCACATCCAAGATACACACCAAATTCCTTTTCTCTCTTTACTATAAGATCATTCCATTCGCCTATCTTTATCATCGTCATACCGTCCTCTTAATTTTTTCTGTCAACACAGTATATCATATATCCTTACTGCTCCGTTCAAACTGGACAACACACCTTGTCCTGTCCTCTTCATCTGCCAGGATTATCTGAACATATCTGTCGTCAATAAACCTCTTTACTACTATAACATCATCTTTCACATATTGCATCTTATATTCCGCTCTGACTGCAATAATATCCGCAACATCATCCACGTATTCCTGGGCAAGAGCAATATACGCTTCATTATTCATATGATTGTTGGAGTCTATCTGATAAGACATGACCTTTCTGGTATCTATAGTCTCCGCATCGCCCAGCAGTTTTACCTTGCGCGGCGCATACTCCATGTCTATGGCAGGCTCCATCGGATATGCGTCTGACACCTCTTTGTCTATCTTGACAGGTCTCAGCCTCTCGGTGTCCATATAGCTCCAAATGGATGCCGCCTTAACTATGCGTTCTCCATTCTCGTCCAGTATATCTATATTTCTGAATCCCAGAGATGCCTTGAAATCATATGCCCACGTCCTGACCTTGATCTTCTCTCCCATCGCAGGATATCTGACCACCTCTATCTGCCAGGAAACCAGGAACCATGCTCTGTGGTGTTCTGCCAGATAATCCAGCCCTATGCCGACCTCCTCCGACTGCAGTATAGCACAGTCCTGGAAATAGTTCGCTATGGTCGCCATGTTGGATATCTTATTTCCACCAGTCTCACTATACCTGACTATCGCTTCATATGAATACATTACGCCACCTCCATGATGCTCATTTTACTATAATTTTATACCCTATTTAGAGGGCTATCGCAAGGTGAAAAATTTTTTTGAATTTTTTTAAAAAAGTGCTTGCATTATTCTGAGCTTTAGTATATACTATCATTTGTTGAGGCAATGGGCTATCGCCAAATGGTAAGGCACTGGACTCTGACTCCAGCATTTTCAAGGTTCGAATCCTTGTAGCCCAGCTACTAAGACTTGAGATTTATCTCAAGTCTTTTTTATTTCATAAACCGCTTCATATAATGATACTTACAGTGGGCAGTCCGCTCCACAGCACATAAAAAAGACATGTCGTTAGGCTCCGACATGTCTTTCGTGTATTACTATCTGTGAAAAATTTCATTGGCGTAACAAAAATGTAACACATTTTTAAAATATTATCAATAGGTTTTCGCGTATTTTTTCTAAAAATTCAATTTCAATCCAAGTAATTTTCGCGCATTATTCTCAAATATATTGTTTTTGTCCACATCTTCCAGATCAAGGGCCTCTATGTCCGCACATGACTGTTCCTGATCAGACCATGGGCTGTCCGTTCCGAACAGGATCTTGTCAGACCCGTGAGCTGCCACTATCTTCTTAAACATGTCACCATCAAGAAGCTGCCATCTGTGCGATGCCCCCTCCCGCCAGTCTATCTGTCCATAGGAAAATGCCGTGTCAAAATACACATCTCTTCCGCAAAGTCTGTTCAGCACGTCATCCCACATCTGCCATCCACCCATATGGGCAAGCACAAGCTTGTCAGGCCCAACCTCATCCAGCACCTCCTCCGCCATTGCAGGAGTGCAGTGAGTCACATCAGGAAGTCCTATGTCTGTTCCCGCATGTGTCACCACGATAAGCCCAAGCTCTGTGGCATAGCTGATTATCCTTTTATATCTTATATCGTTGAAAAAAGCCCCCTGGTAGTCAGGATGGATCTTTATCCCCTTCAGACCTTTGTCGCATATATCCCTGAGTATCTCTTTGTAATTGTCATTGTCGGGATGTATCCCTCCAAACGACCACACATGTGTCTCTGAAAAGCGCTCATTCTCCTCAACTGCGAATTCATTTATATGCTTATATTGTTTCGGAGACGTTGCCACCGGAAGTACCACAGACACATCCACATGTCTGCTCCTCATGTCATTCTCCAGTCCGTCAAGTGTGCCATCCGAATGTGCCCTTGTACCGGATCTGCTCTCCAGAAGCCCTACCGTCTTGGCTGCTATCCTGTCGGGATACGTGTGTGTGTGAAAATCTATTATCATAAATATTCCTCCTGTACATTTATACTGCGTAAGCGCAGAACACCTCTGCTGCGGCCATGCTGTTCACGTTCTCCATATCCCCAGTTGAAAAACATCGGATTTTGAGGTATCTTTATCAAAGATATTTCCACGAAGGAGAAAACATGAGCAAACGAAAAAAGAAAATGACGCTGAAACAGATGCGTTCCCTCGTCGTCTTTTTGGTCGCCATAAACATCATACTATTATTGTGCATACTTGTCATGGGATTTTTTCTGGCAAAGGCACAGATCACCAAGGGGAAAGGACAGACTGTCATGCTCCAGAAGGCCAACGACACATACACGGTGTGTGTGGATGCTGGTCATGGAGGAAGCGATGTAGGCGCTGTGGGACTTGACGGAAGCTACGAGAAGGACGACAATCTCCGTCTTGCGCAGGAGGTTGCCAAAGCCCTGAAAAAGAGCGGCGTCAACGTCATAATGACCAGATCCGACGACAGCGACACACAGCTCGACTCCCGTTCAAAGATAGCAAACAAGGCCAAGGCTGATATCTTCGTTTCGCTACACCGCAATTCAACAGCCAACCCAAACACCACAAAGGGCATTGAGATATGGATACACAGCTCAGGATCTGAGCGCAGTTATGCGGCCGCAGATGACATTCTGAGCAATCTCGAGGAAGTTGGTATAACCGCCAACCGAGGGGTGCGAATCGGAACCCAGGGAGACAGCGATGATGACTATGCGGTCATCAGAGACACCGATATGACAAGCATGATCGTTGAGATGGGCTTCATGACCAACCAGGACGATCTGGACTATTTCAATGAAAATCTTGAGAACTACGCCAAGGCAATATCCAACGGTGTGGTTCAGTGGCTGAACGATTATGTCCAGTAACGCCGGACATATCATAACATTTGAATAATCCCATAAAAAAATAACACATTGAGCACAGCCCAATGTGTTATTTTTTATTCACTTATAACTGTTCTGTTTCTTCCTGATTCCTTCGCCTTATAGAGTGCTGAATCCGCTCTGTTGAACCATGCCTTGGAACTCTCTCCCTTGGTGTACTCAGCGACACCACAGCTACAGGTTATTCCATCCTTGTTCATAAAGTGGAAATAGTAGCATCTGAACTCTGTTCTTATGTCCTCAACAACATTCATGACCTTGGGCAGTTCCACATCATGGAACAGTATCACGAACTCCTCACCGCCGTATCTGAAGGCAAGTCCCATATCCTTCGACTTCTCCTTCATCATCTTACACAGCGCCTTGATAACTATATCTCCATTGCTGTGGCCATATGTATCGTTGACTTCCTTGAAATGATCTATATCAAATATGGTGACATAGGACTTCGCCCCAGTCTGCTCCACATTCTCGATCTCCTTATCAAGGCTCTCCTCAAATGATCTTCTGTTGTACAGGCCTGTCATCGGATCAACCATAAGCTCACTCATCAGTGTTACCTGTCTGTTGTAGCTTCCGGCAATCGATTCCATAAGTGCCTTCGTGTGCTTGTTGACGACCATAACCATCGCACACATAACAGATACTACCAGTATGTATATGAGCAGTGCTCCAACCCAGTTCATCTGTGTGGCAAGCTCACCGACATTCAAATGTAATCTCACAACATTGATGACCATGAGTGCAAGCACCGCAACTCCCGACCATACCGTCAGCTCCTGATCTGCAAATAACGCCGTGGCAATTATGGTGACACACGGAATAAGTATAAGCGGGTATATGGTGCAATATGTAAATGCTATAACACCGACACATACATATATCATACCTGTCACGACATAATTCTTGTGCTTTATGTCCGCCTCATCGTGCTTCATATAAAAATAGCAAATTGTGATCGCTATAGCCTGTACTATCATCGGCAGCACGATATACTTTACTATATATGCGCCTGCTCCTATGCTCTTATCTACTCTGTATACTCCAAATAATATCCATGAAATAACAAAAGAAATACTGCATATAACTATCATCATACGCCATACCAGCATATGCCATCTTGCGTCAATCTCATCCTTGTTAATATCATTCATGTGTACGCACCCCGCAAACCATCATATGTGTTGATTTTACCATATGAGGGTCCTTTTTTCCACCATTAATCAACAAAAGACGGACTTTTTTTATGCCAAAATCCGTCTTTTGTACTAAAAATCGTCAAATTACTTAAGGTTGTAGCCAACCTCAAATGCCTCAAGATTCTTCTCCACTGTCTTAGGTGGAACTGTGTTCTTGATAACCTCAACCCATGCATCATGTGAGAAATCCATGTGCTGTGCCGCGATTCCTATGATGACTGTGTTAAATACCTTGTTGTTGCCAAGCTTCTTTGCCTCGTCCATGGCATCAACTGAGATAACCTTGTACTTGCCGCTGAGCTCCTCGATGATTCCATCAGGATACTGTGCTGCGCCTGTAACTACAGTGATAGGATCTATTCTCTGGTCATTTACGATGATAACTCCATCCTTCTTCAGGAAGTGTGCATATCTGAGCGCCTCAAGTCTCTCAAATGCTATGAGGACATCTGCACATCCCTCTTCCACGATAGGCTCATTTACCTTCTCACCATATCTTACATATGTAACAACACTTCCACCTCTCTGGCTCATTCCGTGAACCTCTGAGAGCTTTACATCATAACCTGCTGCCGTGGTGATTCCACCGAGTATACGGCTTGTGAGAAGTGTTCCCTGTCCGCCTACGCCGACGATCATAATATTCTTTGTCTCCATGATTAGAACTCCTCCCTTTCTATAGCATCGAACTTACAACGCTTCATGCACAGTCCACAGCCTGTACAGAGTGTGTCATCTATACGGATGGTTCCATCCTCCTGCCTGATAACTGCAGGGCATCCAGGCTTTAAGCACATACCGCACTTCTTGCACTTCTCAGGTATTGCCTTGCATCTTCCTGTTATCTTAGTCGTCTTCAAGAGTACACAAGGTGACTTTGTGATGATGACTGATACCTCATCCTTTGCTGTCTCCTCCTTGATGAGCTTCTTAAGACCTTCTATATCAAATGCATTTATCTCATGGACGCTCTGGATTCCCAGTGCCTTGCAGAGATTGTAAATATCAATGGCATATGTAGGATCTCCCATCAGTGTCTTACCTGTTGCGGCGTGATCCTGATGTCCTGTCATACCTGTTGTCGAGTTGTCAAGTATGATGACTGTTCCTGTGCTCTGGTTGTATACCATGTTCATGAGTGAGTTCACACCTGTGTGAAGGAATGTTGAATCACCTATGACCGCTACCCAGTTCTTGATATAATCCTTGCCCTTTGCCTTCTCCATTCCATGAAGGGTAGAGATGGATGAACCCATGCAGACTGTTGTGTCAATAACACTGAGCGGTGCGACAGCTCCGAGTGTGTAACATCCGATATCTCCTGCAGCGTGGATCTTCAGCTCTGAGAGGACTGAGAATACGCTTCTGTGTGGACATCCTGGACAGAGGATAGGTGGTCTAGCTGGAACCTGAGCAGCCTCGACTGTCTCTACCTTCTCGCCGAGAAGCTTCTCTCTGAGCATATTTGCGCTGTACTCACCCTGAACTGTAAGCAGCTCCTTGCCGACTGCATCTATTCCCCATGATCTGACCTGAGTCTCGATATGTGGCTCAAGCTCCTCGATGACATACACCTTGTCTACCTGTGCACAGAAGTCCTCGATCATCTTTCTTGGGAGTGGATTTACCATGCCAAGCTTTAAGACTGATGCGTTTGGCATAGCCTCTCTGACATACTGGTAAGGGATACCGCTGGTGATGACACCCACACTCTTGTCTCTCATCTCAACTCTGTTGATCGGCATGTCAGCTCCGTCTGCTGCCATGTCCTTGAGTCTCTGCTCTACAAATACATGACGTGGTATAGCGTTACCAGGCATCATGACATATTTCTTTATATTTCTCTCATATGGCTTGTCAGGAATCTCCTGTCTGTCACAGAGCTCTACAACGCCCTGTGAGTGTGAGAGTCTTGTGGTTGTACGGAGCATTACAGGAGTATCATACTTCTCACTCAGCTCAAATGCATACTTTGTGAAATCCTTTGCCTCCTGGCTGTCTGATGGCTCAACAACTGGGATCATGGCTGTTCTTGCTACAAGTCTTGAATCCTGCTCATTCTGTGATGAGTACATTCCAGGATCATCTGCTGCAACAAGTACCATACCTCCGTTCACACCTGTGTATGCTGCGGTGAACAGCGGATCTGATGCCACGTTCACACCTACATGCTTCATCGACACTATTGATCTCACTCCCGCAAATGATGCACCGATCGCTACCTCTGTGGCTACCTTCTCATTTGGTGACCACTCTGAGTAGATATCTCCTTTGTACTGCACCATGTTCTCACTGATCTCTGTACTTGGTGTTCCAGGATATGCCGCTGATACCTTGACACCCGCTTCATAACAGCCTCTGGCGATGGCTGCGTTACCAAGCATAATCTTTTTTTCGCCCATGAATCTTACCCTTCCTGTCTATATTGATATTCTTGTTTTTATTTTTTCGTCTTAATTGACACTCTAATTTGTTATTATACAAGAATTATCAATAAAATAAAAGAGTTTTATACAATGTGATTACAAAGTGTGATTACAAAGCCATATCGAACAGCTCCTCTTATCGACATTTTTCCTAGTCAGTTATATTCTGCGTCTGACGTACCATGTCTGCAAAGCCCTGCCACTGCATATCGATAATATCGCCACTGCCGGCTGAACTGTCCACCTTACCGCCAACAAGAGCCATAACCATATCAAAATCTGCAGAACCCACATATTCACTGTTTTTGAGGATCATACCATAGGCCGCCACGGCACTTGCCGCACTCATGTCAACGGACATTTCGCTGCTGTAGCTGTCGGTCTTCACCACACGGCTCACAAGACTGCTCTTATCCCCATCCGGCTCCTTGTATCTTACGTTCACTGTCGCAAGCTCACCGGTATAGTCCTCTGCGCTATCAGACTTATCCTTAACGTCTTGTGATGCAGTCTCCGATGTATTTGCCTGATTGGAATCCTGTCCGTATTTGTGCTCGGCTGCAGGCACATCGAAGTCTGATCCCGCAGGCACTATCTCATAGAGCACCGTCACCATATGTCCTGCGCCTATCTCGCCGCCGTCCACAGCGTCATTTGCAAAGTCCGCATCCGCAAGGGCGCGGTTCTCATAACCTATCTGCCTGTAACCCTTGACATTTGCCGGATTGAACTCTATCTGAAACTTCACATCCTTGGCAACGGTGTTCAGAGTTCCGCCCATCTCGTCCACCAGCACCTTCTTTGCCTCATACGCAGAATCTATAAACGCATAGCTTCCATCACCGTTATCAGCAAGAGACTCAAGCTTGTTGTCCTTCAGATTGTCCGTTCCAAAACCGAGAACACTGAGGAAGATATTGTTGTCCTTCTTCTCCTCGGTTATCAGATCCACAAGGTCGCTCTCACTGGTAAGCCCCACGTTCAGATCCCCGTCCGTTGCAAGTATGACACGGTTGTTACCTCCCTCTATAAAGTTCTTCTCCGCCAGCTCGTAAGCTGTGATGATGGCATCGCCGCCGTTGGTACAGCCCTCGGCTGTCATACTTGAAAGCGCCTCATTTATCGTGTACTGCTCTGAGCCGGATGTGCCCGAGAGCACCACCGTATCCTCACCCGCATATGTGACTATGCTCACCTTGTCGTTCTCATCCAGATTCTCCGCCAGCATGGCAAATGACTGCTGCACGAGTGGGAGTTTGTTATCCTCATACATGGATCCCGAGGTGTCGATCAGGAACACCAGATTTGAAGGCTTCTTGTCTCCAAAATCTATTTCATCCGTGTTGATCCCAACCATCATGAGCTTTGTGGCCTTGTTCCACGGGCAGTCCGAATATTCTGTGTATATGGAGAACTTCTCTCCATCCTCAGGCTTCCTTCTGTAGTCATAGGTAAAATAGTTCAGCATCTCTTCTATTCTCACCGCTCCGTCCGGTGGGAGACAGCCTGACTCTATATACGACCTGACGTTGCTGTATGATGCCGTATCCCTGTCCGCCGCAAATGTGGAGAGAGGTCTGTCCGCTGTGGATACAAATCCATTCTCCGCCACGCTGTCATACTCTCTCGTATCGTAGGCGATCTCTGTATACATAGAATTTGAAGTATCTGTCACCATCGCTGTATCTCCAGCGACTGTTGCCACATCACAAGCTTCCTCCGCATACATAACATCATTCGACGTACTGTTGAATATTCCACTCAAGCCATTGTCCTGCAGCGACTTCTTTTTTTGCTTACTTTCTTTTTCCCTGTACTTTTCTGCGATCCCTGTTATCTCTGTCTTATCCCCATTTTGTTTTTCAAGGCGCATTCCCCTGCCATCTACTGCATCATCGTTACCGCAACCCGTAAGACCTCCTACCATCATAATCCCTGCCATAACTGCGCATATGGATCTTGCAAATATTTTTGAATTATATTTCATCATAAAAAATCCCTCCGTAATATGAATTTCAAGCTACCGGTCAAGCTTTATATTCTATATACGAAGGGATTATTATTTTTTATGGTAATTTCTGTATTTTTTTAATTTTTGATTTGTTTGTGCTATTCTGCCCTCTCAAATCTGTACCAGTTGCCCTCAACCTTCACTACAAGGCTACCATCATCACACACAATGTAGGCTGAGTTTCTGGATGGGTTCATGTCAAAGTTGACCTCGCCGTCATTTGCCGGCACGCCATCGGTGTAGCTCTCAGCGTAGGCCGCTTTGCTCTCATCCACGCTGTCAGCATCGACCATGTCGTATGTGTCCCTGTAGAGCACACCATCCAACATGATCATGGGGATATAGTCAGCACTATTCACAGAATTCTGAGCATCAGTATTTCTCTGTACATCATAACTCGCCGTGGCGTTTTCTGCCATTTCAGCAGCATCGCTTTGAATATCGTCTGCCGCAGCCGCGTCACTTTCTTGTGCATAATAACTTTCATCCGAAGTCACCTTCACACTGTTGTCCTGCGCTGTCTTATCGCTTGCCCTCTTACGGCTGTTCCTTAACGGTCCGGCTACGATCAGCACACACACCACTGCCGCTGCCACAAGACCGGAAACGATCTGGATGGTTCTTCTGTTCCTGTCTTTACGGTCTTTCTTGACTCCAAACTTCTTATCTCCAGATTTCTTATCCTGCACCCGATGCGCATCCACCGCATCAAGTCCTGCCTCTATTTTTCCCCAGAGATCAGGTGCATCCATATTCTCTATATATTTGTCAGCTATTTCCTTTTCCAGTTCATCTTCATGTCTGTTCATAGTCTGCACCTCCTAAGTCTCTTGATCGCACTGTTGTAAAGCCACGTGACTGTTCCCATCGGCTTGCCAACTATCTCTGATATCTCTCTGAAGGTAAATCCTCCAGCCACCTTCATATCAACTATCTCCCGCTCATCAGGCTTAAGCGACTCCATGGCCACCTTCAGTGACACGCTGTTCACAACCTGTTCCTCCATGCTGCCACTCTGCCCGGTCTCCGGTATCTCATCCACCAGAGCTTCACGGTCTATCTTCCTGATCCTGTCCACCGCCATATTCCGGGCGATCGTGACCAACCATTTCTTATGTCCATTTCCCGGCTTATAGCTTCCCGCAATGCTATACAGCTTGATGAAGAATTCCGATGTCACATCCTCAGCCTCCTCGCGCTGTCCTATGGTGTCGTACACCACAGCATATATGAGCTTCAGATACGCATCATATATGTGCCGCAGGCTATCCCTGTCGCCCGCCGCCATCGCAGACATGCACTGTTCAAATTCTCTGTCTGTCATAGCTCCCTCCTCATGATAATATACGTTATATCAACTGATTTTTATGGAATGTCATTTAACTTTTTAATCTTTTCCGCCTATTTACAACATCATATCTTCCGCATGGCGGCAAATCCCATCACGTAATTTTTCCTGCCACCGGCCGTGTCAAATGGCCATACCATATGGCGGCTGTCAACCAGCTCCACGTCGTAGTTCATATGAAGCGACATATCCTTCATGAGCTGTGCCACACCTTCTATGTGCTCCACCGACTTCATCGTCTCCACATCCCGCCTGTCAAATGCATTTGCAAGCTTCTCTGCGCATGTCTGATCCTCACATGCAGCGACCTCATATCCATATATGAGGACATCCTTTGTCATATGGTACATGTAGTCATTGAGTCTCTCCACCGCCGCCTCGTTCAGCCCCGAGATGGCACTGCTTATGAGTCTAAGATCCTCGTCATGATAATTGTCCCTGTAGTGGTAAAGCAATGCCGCAAATCTGGAATTGAGCTGGCTGTGAAGCCCGACCGCCACACTGTAATCAAATATATCAAGATACCTGTCGGTGTCATTTACTATATCCCCAGATTCCGTTCTGCCAATATATTTACCGGAATTGGCAGTCGCTATGCCTGTCAGGAACTCAAGTATATGCTCGGTGTCCTCACAGTCCTCAAGCATCGCCTCATACAAGCGGTACTGGTCATCGTCTACATGCCAGAATGGAATATCCGCTATTATATAATCCTGTTCCTTCAGCCCATATTCCCTGACTGCCGAAAGCACAGCTTCCCTGTCTCTGTCTATGAGCACCAGCCTGTAATTATCTGCCAATCTTCCTATATCTATATCGCCGGCCGGCCCTATTCCCCACAGTGCAAGCACAGGCTTTGAATTCGCTGCATCTGCATCCTGCCCGGATTCTTTTTTTACCCGGCAGTTATTTTCTATATATTCCGTCACCTCACGTCTGTACTGTTCCCATCCCACATAGGAATCCGGTATACGCTCCATGGCGATCATCTCATCAAAATAGCTCATTGTCTTCTCCTGACTCTGTGAACTGACAAACAAAGCAAAAGGATTATGCCTGTCAGTATTTATTGATCATTCACAGGTATTTTATAAAATTTTATTTTTAAGCACAAGTGGAATGTAGTATAATACACATAGTTGTGCAACAGGACACACCATTCCAGTTTTTTTACATTTTGGAGGAGTTATGGAATCAATACAGACAAACGCTCTGAACAGCAAATACATCAATTCACTCTTGCGCCCGGAGGAAAATCCTTTCATGCAGGAGATGCAGAGTTTTGAGGAGATCATGATGATGTATTCATGTGCCATCAGAGAGGTGAAGACAAAATTTGAAGTGCTGAACGATGATTTCAGCGTAAGATATAAGAGAAATCCTATAGAATTCATACAGTCAAGGATCAAAAAGCCTGTCAGCATTGCCAAAAAGCTTGCAAGCAAGGGCTGTCCGGTTACATGTGCAAGTATACTGAACAATCTGGATGACGTCGCCGGAATAAGAGTCATCTGCCCATTCATCGATGACATATACATGGTGGCAGAAAAGCTCATAAGTCAGGACGACATCACCCTGATCGAGGCAAAAGACTACATATCGCATCCAAAGCCAAATGGCTACCGCAGTCTGCATGTCATAGTCGAGATTCCTGTGTTCTTCGCAGACCACACAAGGAATATGCGTGTGGAGGTACAGATCAGAACAATCGCGATGGACTTCTGGGCGAGCCTAGATCACCAGCTCAGATATAAGAAGGATATCCCGAACGTAGACATGATATCCGCAAGACTTAAGAAATGCGCAGATGTGATATCCGCAACAGACCTTGAGATGCAGTCCATCAAGAACAGCATATATGGTCAGAGGTATATTCCTGAACTTAAGAGAGAATCACCTGAAGAATAACTACAGTTATTTATTACTGATATTTTTCAACCTCAGGTTGAATGAAAAAATTGAAATATTTGCAACTTTTCATTTGACATTTGCTCAAATCTGTTGTAGTATAACTGATGTTGTTAATCAACATGTGTGCATAGCTCAGCTGGATAGAGCACTTGGCTACGGACCAAGGTGTCGGGGGTTCGAATCCTCTTGCGCACGTGACAAAAGCTGTCTGAATTGTTTCAGACAGCTTTTTATTTTATCTAAATCACTCTCCACCAGCCGAACATTTTTTTAAATAAATGAGCCAGTGTACAAATCCAACTAGATCATACACTGGCTTTCTGTATACATAAGTTTTGCGGCTATATGCCTTATTTACATGAGTCGACGTCGCCGCTTCCCAGATATTCCTCCACCTTATCAGGCGTATCCAGTCTCAGACGCACAATAGTCATCATGATCATGTACCTCAGCACTTCCTTTAATATCTCATTCTCAAACTGCGACTTCATATTTTCCGGATAGGCATGTACTAGGAAATGCACATTGTAGGGGTGAAATGTAGAACGAAAGTCCCGTTTGTAACGCAAGAGTCCCTCTTTGTAAATGAAAATCTCATTTTGTAAACGAGATTCCCACTTTGTAAACGAAAATCCCGTTTTGTAAGCGAATTTCCCGGATTTTCATTTGTACATTGACATGTTATAATACGTTCAGCAATAAATTTGCACACGACAATAAGAGATCAATTCCCGCTCGAAATTTTTGTATTCGGAGAATCCATCCCTGTTTTGAAGTCATTCTGCTGTCTTTGTTCTGGCGGCACTTTGCAAATTTATCTGTTACTTTTTGAGAAGTTTAGGCTTTAAGATGATGTTTTCGGCGGCAAACGGTTTACATCCAAGTTTCTTAAGTATATCTTCTCCGTAATAAAAGCTGAACGTTTCGTATGGGCTACGGTTGTTCAGCTTTTTTCTTTTATAAGAATTGATATGATCCATCATCAGAAAAATATCCTTCTGTGTCAAATCATCAAAGCTGCTTCCCTTTGGCAGGATACGACGTATCAGCTCATGATTCACTTCACAGGCTCCCTTTTGGTAAGGTGCACTTGGATCGCAGTAAAATACATTCGTTCTGCTGCATGGAATCGTATCTCGTTTTTCAATTGCTTTTGGATTTGAAAACTCTCTTCCATTATCCGTAAGAATAACCGGAAACAACCGTGAAAAATCTTCATTTCCAAGGACTTTATCCAACAGATTTATAATCTGTATGACAGATGCTGAAGTATTTGAATCTCGTAGAAATGCAAGCATTAAACTTGTTTCAACGAAATGTATAGTAAGCAGGCATTTGCCTCCCACACGTCCGATAACACTATCCATCTGTACAACAGCAGACTCCGGCTTTGCTTCAAGAAACTTCTGGAAATCAGTATAGCTTCTACCAATACGACATCCTCTGTCTACCTTGAATTCAGGCTGTTTGTATCGCGGGCGATACTTTACTTTACGAGTCAGATCAATGTTACGGATATCAAAAAGCTGGGCATCAACATAGTTATACAATGTTTTTTCACTGCACATGATTTCATCAACATGCTCTATATAAATCTGATGAAGCGACTGACCATTTTTAACCAATGGGCTAATAATTCCGTTGATTCTTGCTATATCATCCTCATTGGATAAAATACCTGTCCTGGATTCCGAAATAGACTGATGTGCCATTTCATGAGCATCTGCCGGGCCATAAATGCGTTTTAACAAGGTACATTTGGGAAGCTGGCTGCAACCATTACATACATATGGAGGTTTGGTTTTAACGGAGCAGATATCCTCTGCAAAATCCGGACAATGTAATGTACAATCGGAACACAGACTGCATTTATACGCTGATTGATGCGTACAACTGTTTCCGCACAGCTTTTTAGCTTTGCATGTACTGCGATGTTTACATGGATTGTAAGGATATCCTGGGCGACCACTTTTCTTATCATAGGAATGCTTTTTTATTTCCTTTGCAATCGTGGTACGATCCTTGCCTAACATCTTTCCTATAACTCCAAAAGAGACATTCTCCTGAAGGAGTTGTGCAATAACTAATCGATCTTCATATGTTAAAAACTTTGACATGGTAGCTCCTTTCCAGCCGTCAGGAATCAAAGCATAACAAAAAAGAGACCAACAATCCAGTCAGTCTCTTGAATTTGTAAAGGAAAATCCATACCCTTCCTTTACACTTATTACTATTAACTTTTAAAGAAGTCTGAGATGGCGGGTATGGAATCTCAGATTACAATTGACGCCGTGATCTGTATATTTATCTTATACATCTTGGATATGAATTTTACAGTCTTGTCTTCCCTTATGAGAAAACGTCTGTCTGTTATCTCCCCTATGGAAAAGTTCTGTTTATGCAGTGTTATCGCCTGCAGGAATTCTGCTTCCTTGTCGTTCTCAATTATATAATCATATATATCATTCGGTGTGTATGCCATATTGTTCAAGTTGTCCTTTCATCTATTTGTCTATATGCTAAGCGCTTTTGTCTATCACTCGTCCGGAGTCGTCACGTCACACTGCCCATCGTAAGTCCAATCACAAATACCACAAATGCACCAATCGTAAGCACATACCACTCGATAACACGGACTGTAAGTTCCCAGTCCGACGGCTCAACATCGTACAGATTTCTCACTCTGGGCCACATAGCCAATCTGAAAAGTTCATCCGGGAACAGCATACTCACGACCGCAATGATGCATATAATGATTCCGAATATATATAATACTATATTTCCTCTGTTTGTAGTCTGCGGACCATTAATAAACTTCACTATCTCATAAATATCCGGCGGATTTGCATAATAATCTCCTAAAACCACCTCAAAATCATTCCCCATCGTACCATCCGCCTTGTATACCATATAGCCTTCTTTTGAGACAGCACCTCTGAAATACACTTTATCACCATCCATGATCTTTACTCCGATATAATCATCAGATGATAACATGCCATCCTCGGTCACTGCCGGTATGGCAGAAGGATCCTCCATCCAGCTATATGGTCCATATGTTACGTCTCTATACCCATCTCCTGTAAATCGATGATAACACTTAAATTCTATGCTCTGATCATCATATACTGTGATACTTGTATGTCCATCTGTATATGTCACATTTCCCTGTTCTTCTTTTCGGGTCAGAAAGTCACCCCTGAATTCTATTCCCTTTATGGACATTATAATCGGATAAATTATGGAAAATGCTATGATCATTGCCACTATAATGCTCATCAGAACCTTTTGCGTCCTGGATAAATTCTTTATTCTCTCCATATACATTTCCCCCTTCGATCAGGAATTTTCTGTTATCTCCACGAGCTGCGAAACATACTCTGCAGATTTCAAATACATATCGACTGCCTATATTATCCTCCCATGCTAACCACAGCCCCTGACTACTGCCCGCGCACGCCTAGAACAGATCCAGCGTATTGTCAAGATATATCTCTTCTCTTACCCGCAGCTGATACTCTGGTTTTGTCATATAGTATAGCAGAAATTCCAGCACTATGGCACTTCCAAGACTTCTTCCCTCTATCTTGAAATTGGAAAACCCCAGTGGCAGGTAAATGTTCTTTATATCATCTATACCTATAAATCCGGGATTCTCCATCGCCTTTGAGAAACGATAGCCACCTGCTGCGTTCGGCGATGTACAGCGGTGAATTGATTTCTCACCGAGAGCCATACGGCTCACATCCTCATAGCAGGCTTTCCTGTCCTGACAGGAGAACGAACAACACTCGTTGCACAGGAATTCCACCTTGTCTTTCTGCTTTTGCGAAAGCGCTCCCAGCCTATCAAATGCTTTGTTCAGCCGGAAATCCGGCACAACATACCTGAATTCATCCCGGTCAAGCTCTGCTAAAAACAGATCAAAGTCCGTAATGACCTTTGTTGTCGATGAAACCATATATAGTCCCGAATAATTCTCCTGCAGATAATCAAGCAGCAACTCCGAATGGACTATGACGCCATTTTGAACATATGCCTTGCCTTCTGCCTGGTTTAGTCTTCGCATAACACTTCCGCTTTGGGTGTCATCCGCCGAAGCTCCGCCATCCTCAAACGCTTTACACAAATCGTTACACCGCTTATCGGCAAGATGTTCCGGTCTCAGTAGTGAGTTACTGAAGGTCAGCCTCGCCGATATTCCATACTCGCTCATAAACTCCAGCACATCTCCGGCATCGCTGTCGCCATATCCCACTCTGCCACCGCCCCAGAGACAGTCACCCGGTGCTCCATACACGGAACCGATATCACACCAGTCATAAAAATATTCCCTGTGCTCACGATATAGTGGCAGGAACACCTTGTACAGCTCGTAGAATTCAAAAAGTCCAGGCAGATGGTAATGTGCCTTGTATTCTGCTTTGTCATTCCCTGTCTCTGGCTTTGATCTGCCAGACAATGGCTCATTCTTCATAGTGTTCATTTTCCCGTTTTTCTTTCAGTTCTCATATGTTATCTTAATTTCCGCATATTATCTACAATTATATAAAAGTTCTTCATCTGTTGCAAACCATGTTTAGGATATTGTATATTTGAAAGAGTCATCGACCACCCAAAGATCAAGAAGAGGAAGAATGTGGATGCGGAGCTGGACAAGTTTCTGTAAATAATGAATACTGTTTGTGTTTAATATTGCATTTAATGAAGATAAACCTGTTGTTTCTTTCATTGTTAATAGCGATGAGTTAAACTAAAAATACGACTAAACAGCAACGGAGGTTATTATTTATTATGGGAAATACATTTAGGGAAGTGCAGTGTTACAAATGCGGACATATTTTTATGTGGCAGAAAGATGGTATAGACTATCAGTCTGAATATCGTCTGGAAAGCACCAGCGAACTGCTGGGAATTGCGGCATGTCCTAAATGCGGAACGGATATGTTGGTAATTCCGCATGTTCTTGAGGGGATCTCTAAAGATTCAAGTGGAATTGTAGAATCAGGGATACGGGGAATATAAAGACAAAAACAACCGGGTATGTTTCTTCCTGAACATACCCGATTATTTTTTATATGGGAATATCCTACTCATCTGGATTCACGATGGCGCCTATCTTAAACTCTCTGCCGTCCTTTTGCCACTGTCTGTACTCCGCTGTAGCGGCAAAGAGTACATCTCCCGATGAGTTGATTGCCGTCTCAAGTGAATCCTGGACCACTCCGATGATCATTCCGACAGCAACAGCCTGCATGGATATATCCTGTGGGATTCCAAACAGCGAACACGCCATAGGAATGAGCAACAGCGAACCTCCCGCAACACCTGAGGCACCGCACGCGCCAAGGGTTGCCATAAGACTGAGCATGAGTGCTGTCGGAACGTCAACCGACACTCCCATGGTATTTGCAACGGAAAGCGCCATTATAGTTATAGTGATGGCGGCACCATCCATATTGATGGTCGCGCCAAGCGGTATGGATACCGAATACACATCCGGGTCAAGTCCAAGTCTTTTGCAAAGTGACATGTTCACTGGGATATTTGCCGCAGAACTTCTGGTGAAGAACGCCGTCACACCTGACTCTCTGAGGCATCTCCACGCAAGTGGATATGCATTTCTCCTTAAGACGATAGTCGCAAGGAGCGGATCTACGATCAATGCAACCGTAAGCATGGCGCCCACAAGCACAAGCAGCAATCTGCCATATTCCTTGAATATCGACAATCCACTCTCCGATACTGTCGTGAACACAAGTCCCATGATTCCAAATGGTGCGCACCCGATGATCCACCTCACGACGGTTGATACCGCATCCGATATGGATACAAGTGCAGATTTTATAGACTTGCTTGTCCGTCGCATGGCAAGTCCAAACAAAAGTGCCCATGCAAGTATGCAGAGATAATTTGCGTTGAGTATCGCATTTACGGGATTATCGGTGATGTTGAGCAAAAGATTCTGGAGTACCTCCATGATTCCCGATGGGACGACATCCGCCTGATATGATTCAAGGTCCAGTGTCATGGTTACAGGGAAAATAAAACTTGCGCTCACCGCCACTACCGCTGCGCATAGCGTGCTGAGCATATACATGATCGTCACCATACGGAACTGCTGGCCATTTCCCTTTCCTGCATTTGCAATTGAGCTGATGACAAGGGCAAACACCAGTATCGGCGCAATTGCCTTGAGCGCCCTGACGAACATGGTTCCGATCAGGCCTATTCCCGTTGCCCCCGGCACCAGAAGTCCCAGCACCGCACCGATCACTATTCCAACCAATATCTTCGCGATCAGCGACACCCTATTCCACATCTCTACAATCTTTTTCATGAATCTAACTCCTAACTATATCTATATTTCTGCTTTTTAACATACATTTTCTTTAGCATTCTTCTTTCTCAGAAGAAGTATCCTCACGAGCAAAAGCACTGGAATATAACTCCCGCAAGGATTCCGCGTTTCTTAATAGTATCATATATCGATCAGGCTTGTATATAACAGATTTCATAACTCAAAAAAGCGGCGAACAGATTCTTGTTTCTGTTCGCCGCCACTTCACTTCTATAATATTCTATTTTATGACCAGACTTCCTCTGCTATCTCCTTAACGAGCTTGAGCTTTGCCCACTGCTCATCCTCTGTCAGCTTGTTTCCGATCTCACACGATGCAAATCCACACTGAGGGCTCAGGCATAATCTGTCAAGTGGTACATACTTTGCAGCCTCATAGATCCTTGCAATGACCTTCTCCTTATCCTCAAGAACCGGAGATTTTGTTGTGATAAGTCCGAGCACAACCTTCTTGTTCTCTGAAACCTTTGCAAGAGGTGCAAATCCGCCTGATCTCTCATCATCATACTCAAGGAACAGCGCATCCACATTCTCATTTGCAAATACATAATCTGCAACTGTGTCATAAGGACCGCTGGTGAAGAATGTTGAGTGGTAATTTCCTCTGCAGATATGTGAAGTGATGACCATATCCTCCGGCTTTCCTTCAAGGGCAAGATTGTTCACTGCAAGCAGCTCTTTCTTGACATCCTCAAGTGATATTCCAAGTGCCTTATATCTCTGCTTTGCGGCATCCCCCACTATGGCGCCCCATGTACAATCGTCAAGCTGAAGATTTCGACAACCTGCATCATAGAACTGCTTAATAACATCCTGATAAGCCTTTCCGATATCCTGGATAAGCTCCTCATTTGTAGGATAGAACTTCCTTGTGTTTGCAATATTGTCAGGTACTATCATCTGCTGGAATGTCTGTGCAGGAGCCGGTATCGTATACTTTGCAACTGTATTCTCATCCTCGAACTGCTTTAAGAACTTGAAATATTCAACAAATGGATGAGCCTTTGCCTTTATCTTACCTACAAGATACGTATCATCAAGAACCGCAAGCTCTGCATCGAATTTCACACCATTTCCAGTGTTCTCATGGGCAACTCCATCAAGTCCCCACATAAAGTCAAGATGCCAGAATGTTCTTCTGAACTCGCCATCTGTGATCGCATGGAATCCAAGTTCCTTCTGCTTTGCAACGACCTTGGTAATCTCCTCATTAACAACTTTGTCGAACTCCTCCTTGGTGATCTTTCCGTCCCTGTATGCTGCCTTCGCATCCTTGAGTGCCTGTGGTCTCAGAAAGCTTCCTACAAAATCGTATCTGAAAGGTGTCTGTAATTTGCTCATATGTCTTTATCCTCCGTAGTGTTTTCTCGTTTTCTTAACTTGAGGATATTCTAACAGGGGAGGGATTCTATGGAAAATACTATTATTTTGAGGCTGGCCATAGTTTTAAACTATGGAGCATGATAAGAGTACTCCACTATCAATGCTTAAAATTCTATAAACCGCCAAATCTATAACAAAAAGCCTGCATAATCCCTATGTGAAATCATCCACAATGACAATCGTCAAATATGATTTCATATAGGCTTATACAGGCTTTCATACCCTATTATTCAATATTCTTTAACTCCACTGCGAGTTATACAGATCCGCATAGAATCCATTCTGAGCCATGAGCTCATCATGGTTACCCTGCTCTATGATATCACCGTCCTTCATAACAAGGATGATGTCTGCATTCTTGATGGTTGACAGTCTGTGGGCTATGACAAAGCTTGTCCTGCCCTTCATCAGATTGTCCATGGCTCTCTGAATCCTGTGTTCTGTTCTCGTATCGACTGACGATGTAGCCTCATCGAGGATCAGGACCGGATTGTCAGCAAGAATTGCTCTTGCGATAGTTAAGAGCTGTTTCTGTCCCTGGGAGATATTTGTTATCTCCTCATTGAGCTCCATGTTGTATCCACCCGGAAGTGCCGAGATAAATCTATGTGCATGAGCTGCCTTTGCCGCTGCAATGACTTCCTCATCCGTGGCATCCAGTCTTCCGTATCTGATATTCTCCATGATAGTGCCCTTGAACAGCCATGTGTCCTGAAGCACCATGCCAAATACATCCCTGAGCTCACGTCTGTTGAAGTCCTTAATATTGTGTCCATCCAGAAGTATAGCACCGCCATTCACGTCGTAGAATCTCATGAGCAGCTTGACCATGGTGGTCTTGCCCGCTCCGGTAGGTCCGACTATAGCTACCTGCTGTCCTGGTTTTACATGGGCTGAGAAATCCTTGATGATGATCTGATCCGGATTGTAGCCAAACTTTACATGTTCAAATGTAACTTCACCCTTGATTCCCTCTGTGGATACAGGATTCTCTACTATCTGCTCCTCTTCTTTCTCTTCAAGAAGTTCAAATACTCGCTCAGCGGCTGCTGCCATCTGCTGCATCATATTTGTGACCTGGGCAACCTGCTGAACAGGCTGTGTGAGGTTCTTCACGTACTGTATAAATGCCTGGATATCACCTATCTGGATAGTTCCTCTGATCGCAAGAGCCGCACCTGATATGGCAACTGCCACATAGCCCAGATTGCCGACAAACATCATAATAGGCTGCATCAGTCCTGAGAAGAACTGTGACTTCCATGCTGACTTGTACAGAGTCTCATTTGTCTCATGGAACTCTCTTCTAACGTCGTTCTCCTTATTGAACGCTTTTATGACATTGTGTCCGCCATACACCTCTTCAACCTGACCGTTTATGTGTCCCACGTATTCCTGCTGCTGCTTGAAGAATCTCTGGGATTTCTTGATGACAAACATCATGAGCATGATACTTATCGGAAGTATCAGCACTGATATAAGTGTCATAAGCGGGCTGATCGTGAGCATCATCACGATTACACCGATGACCGTACTAACCGATGTAATGAGCTGTGTGATACTCTGGTTCAGACCATTTCCCATGGTGTCTATATCATTTGTGATCCTTGAAAGTACCTCGCCATAGGTTCTGCTCTCAAAGTAGCTCATCGGCATCCTGTTGATCTTCTCGGATACCTCACGTCTCATCCTGTAGCACACCTTCTGGGTGATACCGGTCATGATGAAGCCCTGAACAAAGCTAAATGTCACACTCAGCACATACAGACCGAGACAGAACAGCAATATCTTACCGATATACGTGAAATCAATTCCGCCGTTACCTGTTATCTTGTTCATGATCCCCTCGGACAGGGCTGTTGTCGCCTTGCCGAGCACCTTCGGACATACTACGTTGAATACCGTACTTCCAATTGCAAATATAGCAACGACAACAACCGCTGCCTTGTACTTGCCTATGTATCTGAATAACTTTCCTATCGTTCCCTTGAAGTCCTTGGCTTTCTCGCCGCCCATCATAGGACCGTGGCCTCTTCTAGGGCCTCTGAAACTTCTCTGATTATTTGTCTGATTCTGTTCTGCCATGTCCTACACCTGCCTTTCTGAGTCAGTTCCAAGACTGGCTGCTATCTCCGATGGGGAAAGCTGCGACTCGGCTATCTGCCTGTACTCCTCACAGGTCTGCATGAGTTCCTTGTGTGTTCCCTTGCCGACTATCGTACCCTCGTCAAGCACAAGTATCTGATCTGCTGAGAGTATAGTGCTTACACGCTGTGCAACGATAAATACCGTGCTGTCATTTACGTGCTCACCAAGTGCCTTTCTGACTGCCACATCCGTCTTGAAATCAAGCGCTGAAAAGCTGTCGTCAAATATCAGGATCTTCGGCTTTCTCGCTATGGCTCTGGCTATAGCAAGACGCTGTTTCTGACCACCGGACACATTTCCACCGCCCTGGGCAACCGCACTGTCGTAACCGTGCTCCTTCTCCTCTATGAAGTCGGATGCCTGGGCAATCTCAGCTGCAAGCTTGACATCTTCATCAGATGCATCCGGTGCACCGAATCTTATATTGGACGCAATCGTTCCCGAGAACAGAATTCCCTTCTGCGGAACAAAACCGATATTCTGTCTCACGCTCTCCATGGTGAGGTCTCTTATATCCTGTCCGTCTATCGTTATCGAGCCCTCCGTAACATCATAGAATCTCGGGAGGAGCTGAACCAGTGTACTCTTACCACAACCGGTACTTCCTATGATCGCCGTAGTCTGTCCAGGCTTGGCCTCAAATGAGATATTCTCAAGTACATTCTCATCTGCGCCCGGATATGCAAATGCGACATTGTCATACTTTACGACACCCCTTGGTGCTTCAAGCTTCTTTGCTCCGGCTGCATCCTGAACTGTCACATCCGTATCTATGATCTCCTGTATTCTGTCTGCTGCCACGCTGGCACGAGGGAGCATGACTGACATCATGCTGAGCATAAGGAATGACATAATGATAAGCATTGTATATGTAATAAATGCAGTCATTGATCCTACCTGAAGGACACCCGCATCGATCTTGTGGGCTGCCACCCACTCTATAAGTATGCTTATTGCATACATGATGAACATGAGTATAGGCATTGCAAATGTCATGACTCTGTTGACGAACAAGGTGTTCTTCGTCAGGTCTTTATTTGCCTCATCGAATCTCTCTTCCTCGCGTTCCTCTCTGCCAAATGCCCTGATAACCGGGATACCTGTAAGTATCTCTCTTGACACAAGGTTTACTCTGTCCACCAGTGTCTGCATAACTTTAAACTTTGGCATGGCAATGACCATAAGCGTTCCCATGAGGATCACAACTGCTGCTATACCGATGAATATTACCCAGCCCATTCCGGCTCCGTTCCCAACAACCTTGACGATTCCTCCAATAGAAAGTATCGGTGCATATAGAACCATTCTGAGCATCATAACTGTAACCATCTGTATCTGCTGGACATCATTTGTAGATCTCGTTATAAGAGATGCAGTTGAGAACTTGTTGATCTCAGCATCCGAAAATGCGATAACCTTGTTGAACACCTTCTCTCTGAGTCCGCAGGCAACGCTTGCCGCAACCCTTGACGCCACAAGTCCTATGAGAACCGCAGCTGCTGCCATGAGAAGTGACATTCCAAGCATCTTCACCGCTGCCCACTTCAGATATGACATCTGTCCTGCCTTATAATCGTAGCCAAAGCTGTCATAGCATATCCTTGTACATGCGATGGCTGTGGATTCCATATAATCCTCCCCCATGCTATCGAGCATGCCGTCAACCGTAGGTTTCATCTGTTCACCGATCTGCGCCCACATCTCCTCCGGCATCTCGTCAAGGGTGATTCCCATCTTATCAAGTCCTGCCTTGATCTCATTGTCCTCGTCAGAGTTCACCATCTGATATGGATAGTAATACATCATAAGCCCCTTCATACAGGCACTATCCACTTCGTCTATGTGTTTCTCGCCGTCTTCTGTCAGGTAATAATAACCATCCGAACCATCTTTATAATATTTCTTCCATACGGCTTTCTCATCGTCATCCATAAATCCGTCTATCACTTTGTAGGCTTTCTCCGGGATCTGTTTCGGACTGCAGTTCTCTATACCGTAGTTCTGTATACCGGTATCTATGAGCTTTGAGGTGTAGTCCGGAAGTGACAGATCACAGTATGCCTGCAGAACGAGAAGCAGGGCTATGATAATGACCGACTTCCAATACGGCTTCAGATTTCTGAATATCTGCATGTCATTTCCTCCTTGAACAATTATTGATCAGATGAATGTATCCCCCTCTAGTCTTTCTATGTGCACAACATAACATCACCTGTACCGGATCGCTCCCGCTCATTTCGGCCTACAGCGGTACTAAGGACCGGTGGCCTCAAATGTCCTGTACAGGTGATGTTATGTTGTACACGTTAATATACATTATGCAGGGATACATTCATCTGATATCTACGCTTTCTTCTGACGGAGAAAATGCCATGCTTTAGCTGACGTTGTTTTCCCCTTTACATTTCCAAGCGTATTCTTACTTTATTTGAATATCTTTGAAAGTTTATCATTGCATATATTCTCAGTCAATTAAATATCTATAAAGATTTAATAATTTTTATGACAAAAAACCGGCAGCCGCTGTTCTCCAGCAACTGCCGTTTTTTCCGTTTCTTCCGCTCTCAATCTAAGCCAGCTTTATCCGCTCCGCCGCGTCCCTTGTTATCGCTAGTCTTTTTCCATTTGCCTTGATTATCACATTGCCAAAGTAAGACGATACGACCTGCACCTGATCTCCAGTCTCAAGCTGGCATGCGCCGAACAGTGATCTGTCCGCACAGTTCCAGGCTACCTCTCCTGAGAAACCGTTTACTGCATCTGATAATGACATCATAGTAACCACCCCTTCAAGATAATTGTTTTTATGAATTATATTATGTTTCAATGCACTATCCGATATGCAATTTATCTTTCGTTCCTTCTATTGTCTACACAATTATAACTCTTCAGGGTCGGTGCAAGTCAATTCTAATTGTTAGTATATGGGGCTAATCTTTCTTACACCGAACTAACTTGGATACACAAAAACCCCACCGACATCCGACTTACCATCAGACATCAGTGGGGTTATAATGTTCTCAATATTTATTATCTTACACCGAATTACTTGATCATTACTCGATTACCTTAAGCCATCCCTCTGGACCTTCGATTCTGCCCATCTGGATTCCTGTAAGAGTATCATACAGCTTCTGGATAACTGGTCCCATCTTCTCCATACCGCTTGGGAAACAGATCTCCTTGCCGTGGTCGTTGATCTTGCCTACAGGTGAGATAACTGCTGCTGTACCGCACAGACCGCACTCTGCAAAATCCTTAACCTCATCGAAGTATACTTCTCTCTCCTCAGCCTCAAGTCCAAGGATATCCTTTGCAACTACCATCAGTGAACGTCTTGTGATCGATGGGAGGATACTGTTTGACTTAGGTGTAACTACCTTGCCGTCCTTTGTAACGAAGATGAAGTTTGCTCCACCTGTCTCCTCAACCTTTGTTCTTGTAGCTGCATCGAGATACATATTCTCATCGAATCCCTCTTTGTGTGCTGTAACTATTGCATGAAGGCTCATTGCATAGTTAAGACCAGCCTTGATGTGTCCTGTTCCGTGAGGTGCTGCTCTATCGAAATCTGAAACCTTGATTGTGATAGGCTTTGCACCGCCCTTGAAGTAAGGACCAACTGGTGTTGTGAGGATTCTGAACTGATACTCGTCTGCCGGCTTAACACCTATAACTGGATTTGAACCGAACATATATGGTCTGATATATAATGTAGCACCTGATCCGTAAGGTGGTACATAATCAATATTTGCCTTTACTGTATCTACTATTGCCTGTACAAATCTATCCTCTGGGAAAGGTGGCATCTCAAGTCTTCTTGCTGAGTCTGCCATTCTGCTTGCGTTGAGGTCAGGACGGAAACATACAACACGTCCATCCTCTGTTCTGTAAGCCTTCATTCCCTCGAAAACTGTCTGAGCGTACTGAAGAACACCTGCGCACTCGTTTAATACTACGTTAGGATCCTCTGTGAGTGTACCCTCATCCCATGCTCCATCCTTATAATTTGCTACAAATCTCTTATCCGTCTGAACATAGCCAAATCCAAGGTTTGCCCAATCGATATTCTTCTTATCCATATCTACATCTTCCTTTCACTTTAGCTTGTGCTTTTTTGTATGTGTCTGTTATATCACATTATTTCGCCTTTTTCCATATGTATATTTAACATTTGCTTGAAAAATTAAGGTTTTTCTTCCAAAAACGGCTAATTTTTTCATGTTACAATGTACAATTTGATGATTTTCCCAAGTTACAAGCTTGTCTACTTCAACTTATTACCCTCTGAGAAAGCATCGCCAACCCTGTCGCCGAGTGCAAAATATCCATGTCCGATGGTGTCAAACACGATCGGATGGAACTCTTCATATGTGATCTCGCCGTCATCGCCCAGGATACGGTCGTCTGCAACAACATTTACAATCTCGCCGAGGAACTTGTCCCCGTCTATGATCTCCTTGAGCTTGCACTCCATTGTCAGTGAAAGCTCGTTGATGACTGGAGCATTTACAAACTCGCTCTTTCTGGTTGTAAAACCAGCCTTCTTCATCTTGTCTGGCTCGTCATTTGCCGACACGATTCCCACATAGTCACAGGCTGCCACATGCTCTGCATCAGCAATGGCAACTGTGAACGCTTTGTTCAGCTTTATATTCTCGGTAGTCTTATGACTTCCAAGGTCAAATATGATCTCATTTGCTCCGACTATTCCGCCCCATGCCGCATTCATGACATTTGCATTGCCATCGGCATCGTATGTTCCGATCATCATGACCGGTTGTGGCACCAGCATAGGTTTTGCACCAAGATTCTTACTCATATTATCTGCCTCCTTAATTTGAAGAAACCTACCTTTCTATTTTATGACTACTGCCATCTAAGGGCAATATTTTTCTGGCTAAAATATTATTTTCCACATGCATATAAGCACCACCAGGAACAGCACATTTGCAAATGTGAAATATGCCAGATATCTTCCTCTGGCGCCCTTGTCCTGTCTCGCCACGTATTTGAATGAGATCAGACTTGCCATGGACGCAATCAAAGTTCCGAGTCCTCCGAGATTGGTACCGACTATCAGATCTGTGTATTTATCTGTAAATCCCGACAATAACACCGCCGCTGGCACATTACTTATGACCTGACTTGCAAGTACTGATGTGATCATCTCATGCCCGCCAAGAACACTCTCCACAAATGTCCTAAATCCTTCTATTCTTCCCATGTTTCCGATAAACACGAAGAATCCCACAAATGTGAATATCAGCGAATAGTCTACCTGCAGCAGCAATCTTCTCTGGCATATAAGGACTACCACAAGCACTACCGCAAATGTCACCCAGTACGGGACGATCCGCGCCACGGTGAGCAGCGACAGCACAAATAGTATGCTATATATACCCACCAGCTTCCTGTTCACCTGTATATCACCGCCTGAAAGTCTGATCTCAAGCTGCCTGTTTTTTCCTTTCATGCATACTATGACACATATCACAAGAAGCACTGCCGATGCCACTGTATATGGCAGCATGAGCAATACAAACCTGCCTGCGCTGATCCCTGCAAGTCCGTACAGATACAGGTTCTGCGGATTGCCTATGGGTGTCAGCATACTGCCAAGGTTCGCAGCTATGGTCTGGAGGGTTATCACCGGCACCATCCATCTGGTGAGTACTTCCTCTCCTGCCATACCAAGGACCGTGAGTGTCATCGGTACAAATGTTATGAGCGACACATCATTTGTGATAAACATGCTGAAAAAGAAACACATGAATATCAGGACAATTGTCACCGCCCGGAGCGAACCCATACGATTTATCATACTTTTCGCTATGATGCCAAACATCCCCTGCTGTGAAAATCCCGCGACCACTGTCATAAGACAGAAAAGTATCGCAAGTGTCCTGAAATCTATGTAGTCCACATACGCGCTGTCCGGAGGCACGATAAATGCCGATATCACCGCCAGCAGAAGTGCCACGGTGAGCACTGTCTCTTTGCGGACAAATTCTCCGATTTTCTTTATACCCCCGATCATGGTCTGAATGTCCTGAGTGCCTCTATAGTCTTGGTGATCAATTCATCAAGTGACCAACCAAGCATATCTGCACCTCTTTCGATGACCTCCCTGGAGCATCCCGCAGCAAATCCCTTGCTCTTGTATTTCTTCTTAACTGACTTGAGTTCCAGATCTTGAACACTCTTTGATGGTCTCATGAGTGTAACCGCTCCGATAAGTCCTGTAAGCTCGTCCACAGCATAGAGAACCTTCTCCATCTCATGTTCTGGTTTTATGTCAACCGTGATACCATAGCCATGGCTTGCCGTCGCATGTATGATTCTCTCATCGACACCGTGCTCTCTCATGATCTCCTGGGACTTGATGCAGTGCTGCTCAGGATACTGTTCAAAGTCCAGATCGTGAAGCAGTCCGACTATTCCCCAGAACTCTTCCTCATCGCCATAACCAAGCTCCCTTGCAAAATACCTCATGGTTCCCTCTACGATCTGTGCATGCTCCAGATGGAACTCATCCTTGTTGTACTCTGTGAGTAATTCCCACGCTTCTTCTCTTGTCATCTTTGTCTCCTCCTCGTATTATATAGTAGTAAATTTATTTTCTTGCATATCTCTTCATTTTTTGCAGAAAAAATTCACACGCCTCTGATTCTGTTTCAAACAATTTAATACCATATCTATCTAAGCCGTGCAGGTCTGCACACACGTGCCGACATCTGTTCCTTAAGTTCTGTGATCTTTGCGGCACACGTCGTCAGATTCGCCGCAGCATTTTCAGGCTTCATCGCCGTTCTCACCTGCTCCGGATCACTGTCATCTATCCCAAGCACATTGTTTACTGCATAGCACTCATTGAACACTCCTTCTTTGACGCAGTTCTCCGCGCCATCCCCAAGACATCCTCCTATGGCGATCACATATTTGCCGTGTTTCTTTGCAAGCTTTGCGACTCCCAATGGGGTCTTGCCCATCATGGTCTGGGCATCTATCCTGCCCTCACCGGTTATGACAATATCTGCCCACTCTACATCCGCCTCAAGCCCTATCTCTGACAGAACTATATCTATTCCCGGCATAAGTTTTCCACCTAGGAACATGAGAAACGCATATCCAAGTCCGCCCGCAGCGCCAGCACCCGGAGTGTTTCTGTCAGACTTTCCCTCAGCTGATCTTTCCACAACGTCAGCATAGTTTTTCATGTAGCCATCCATGATTTCCACCATCTCCGCATCTGCACCCTTCTGCGGTGCAAATACACGGCTGCACCCTAGCTCCCCCACAAGGGGATTAGTCACGTCACAGGCGATACTAAATGTACAGCGTGATAGTCTGGATGCAAAGTCATCATCATCTACACATGACTCATCGACAGCACCTGCACCAGATATCGCAGCAGTGCCTACAATTGGCGTATCGACAGGATCTGCTACAGCCAGCTCTGATGAATTCTTACGGACAAGCATCTTCCCCGGAATAACAATCCTTTCAAGGACTCCAAGCCCCTCTGCCCCATATGGCACCTCATGACCATCCGCATCAAGACAGTAAAATCCAAGAGCCTGAAGCATTCCTATCCCGCCGTCATTCGTTGCACTACCACCTATCCCGATGATAAAACGCTCACATCCCTTTGAAACGGCATCATTTATCATCTCACCGACACCATATGTAGTCGTATGCATCGGATCTCTCCGGTTCTCCGGAACAAGTGGAAGCCCCGCCGCCGCTGCCATCTCCATGACAGCAGTTCGCCCGTCTGCGGCATTATATATTGTATATTCCGCAGTGATCCTATCACCAAGCGGTCCGGTCACATAACATCGCTCTCTGCTGACACCATCTCTTCCATATATAAGAGCATCAGTAGTGCCCTCTCCGCCATCAGCCACAGGACGTACCCTGACCTCTGTATCCGGCAATATTGACTTTATTCCTTTTTTTATGGCATTCCCCGCTTCAAGACTCGTCATGCTTCCCTTGAAAGAGTCAACCGCCACAAGTATCTTCTTCATAATAACTCCTGTCTGTATACTGAAGCACCAGTCATCCATCTTTGTACATGGCTGAAGCTTCACATCGCCTTTGTATATTATAATACCATCTGCCTGTTTTGCACACAAAAAGTGGGGCGTATACAAAACTGTTGTTATGTTCTGTATACGCCCCGTTGTTCAAAAGGATGTTATTAAGCTATTTTACTTTAACAGATTTCGCCTTGCTCCACGCAGAGTAAAATGTCACTGACTTTCCATTTATCTTTACTGTCTTGTAGGTTCTCACACGTACATAGTATGTCTTTCTACTCGCAAGCTTCTTGACACTTGTTCTGATCGTCTTGTTCTTGCTTACAGTCTTTACCTTTGTGCCACTTCTGAAATTCTTATTTGCACAATACTGTAACTGGTAACCCGTTGTCTGTGTCATCTGCTTGTTCCATCTGACTGTCATGCGGCACTTGCCGGACGCAGTCGCAGCAATGGTGGTTCCCTTCGGATTGATGGTGAAATACATTGTCTTCGAATCCTTATATTTATTTCCGCACAATGTGACCTTGACCGAATATTTTCCTACATTTTTTCTCCCCGCACTGTAGGTGGCCTTGTAATCCTTATTCTTTGTCAGAATATTCCCAGCGGCATCTTTTACTGTAACCGCCGGTGTTCTGACCTTTCCATTATATACATACGAAGCCGTATTAAGCTTAATTGTAGACACCTTGGATATTCTGGATGTCGAAAGCTTTTTGCCGCATGACTTACACGTTGTGGTGATGACGCCAGCCTTCGACATTGTTGCTTTTGTTGTCACAGTGTTCACCTTTGTGGCGTGCTTACATACGGTCGTCTTTGCTGTGAGGACGCCAGACGCGGCATTACTATACACCACGTAAGTGTTCTGTATATATTCAAGCTCACCGGATACCTTGTAACCCTGTGACAACATATACTCATTGCTGTAATACTGGTCTCTTGTAAATGAAACATTGTCTTCTGACTTCTCCACCATACAATATGATGACACATTTCCATACTTGTCTGTCACATCGCCAAGTACACCTGCTATGTCATATTTGAAATATGCATAATCTTTGTAGTTATTATCTATTGAATTATATAAAAATACACACTTATCGCCCGTCTTCTCCTCAATGTACACATATGCAGGTGAAGAGGATCTGAAAGAATATCCGGCAACAGATTCTTGTGTATCGGTGTATCCACACTCCTCAGCGTTGAATGTACCCTCTGTAGTCTTCAGCTCATGCATATAATACTTTCCATCGTTTCCTGGTATAGACATGAGCTCATACTCTGTATATATACGCACATTCTCTGCCTTTATCGTTCCATCTGGATTATACTCGGTACACACCCCCTCCGTCACAGTATACAATTTCTTATCATCAGCTTTTTTGTACACCTGACAAATGTCACCTTCACCGCTCAGATCAATCTCTATGCTCTGTATCTGCTCATAGTTCATTCTGGTTGCCTGTGTCTTCTGAAGACCGGTCAGACCATTTACAGCAAAACAATCTGCAACCGTTGTGTTCATGGCCAGAACAAGGTTGCCGTCCGTCTTTCCCGCAAATGCGTGTACCTCAGCATTTCCGCTTATCTTGAAGTATGATCTTGTTCCCTCCGGCTGTAAAACTATTGCGTCAGTTGACTTCTGCTTCTCGTTGACATACAATTTACCGTCACCAACGATTTCCACAGAACCGCCATATCCATCTCCCCATGCATACAATGCACTTACATGACTCGTTCCCACGAGCTTGATCTTAAAATCATCGCCCATCATATTGGTAACGACCCTGTAATCCGGCAAATTACAATTGGTGAGTGTCAAAGTGTTCGTACTCTTGTCATACACCGCACCTTTGGCACTGGTAGTTGTTCCTGCCTGCGGAGTCCTGAAGCTGTACACATATATCGCTTCGTTATTATCCGGATTGTAGAACTCAACATATGCAAAGCTCCACTCCTCATCCTCACACGGGCCATTGTTTGCGGCCATCGCCGCGACACCGCCTACCGTCAGAATAAAAATAAACGACAGCAGAAATGTCAATCTCCTGAAATGCTTCATAGTCATTCCCCCTTCTATGATATTCTTCGTCTACAGGTAAGTAACTCACCTGTTGTTTTATGTCATAGATTATAGTCATCTGCTGTCGTTTTCATAACGTTACATATGTCTCAATATGTGCTATATATTCAATTTTACATTCATTCATCACTTTTATCTAATCCATATGTGTATTTTCAATCTGGCACACTTATACTTCCATAGCAATCAACTCTCACGCAATCATCATTCCTCATGCCATCCATAATAATACTGAATAAGGCCTACTCTGGTCTTCGTTCCAGTCTTCTCATTCATGGAAGATATATGCCTATATAGGGATGCCCTTGATATGTACAGCTCATCCGCTATATCCTGTACACTGCCATCAGATACAAGCAGCTTCTGCAACACCTCCCGCTCACGTCCAGTGAGGTGATGAGCATCTGCAAAGCATTCAAAATCAACCTTAACTCTTGCGTTAGAATTCTCCGCCGATTTCGTCACTTTTTCTTCATCATATCGTCTATATTGTCCCTTCTGTAGATTTTCAAGCACAAATACCGCAATGCTTATAAGTACCAGCAACAATATGACCACTACACTCATAACCATGATTCCGGGGGAATCTATCAGCATATATGATATTATTCCCACAATACCCGCACCAATGTTGTTGACTGCCCTTCCGGCACCAGACCAAAGCGCTGACCAACGCATTCCATAGGATACATTTGTGAATCCTGTCGTGAAATACACTACGAAGAATCCGGCTGCAAGATAGAATACAATCAGACCTATGATAAATGCCCCTCCAAACTCTATGATAAGCATGGCTATAACGGACAACACTGTAACGCAGTACATCATCTGATTCATAAAGCGCTGATCTTTTATATCAAACAAGAAGCCTGCTGCAACTCCGCTTAATGCGAGAAACAACCTTGGCCATTGCCCCACATCTGCCCCGCCCTCAGCGTGGACAACGGTCACAACATTATCCAGTGCGGAAAATATAAACGTCATAAGAAGAACAACCATCACAAGCGCCACAGCCACCGATCCGCTATCAGGAGTTGTTTCGTCACATTTTTCTTTGCAATCCGTTTTGTTCCGCTCATCTACCATGTATGTGTCCGCTTCTGCGTATTCATCTCTGGCCAGAAAAAGTATCACTGCAAGTGCCACTATGGCCAGCGAGAACATAACCATACGCAGGATCACATTGTCTATAAGATTATAATTGATATACTGCAGAAGCAGTCCAAGTGCATATGAAATTCCCACAATTACCGTAAGATGCTTTCTATCCGTATAATCGCGGCTCACATCGTGATACACGCGTCCTCCCATAACACCACACACAATAAAGAATATAATTCCATATAACAGTATCAATTTGCCGGAACACAGTATTATCGCTGCGAGCGCGGCAACCTCCACTATATTCAAAGTAATAATTATTATCTGTTTGATTTTGCTGCCGACATATCTCTCAATCAGTGCATATATGAATAGTCCCACCGCACTGGCCAGCAGTATCACACTCTGATACAACAGAACACTTCTGGCATCCACAAACTCCGCAGCTCTGCTGTCGAAGAAGAATTCCATACCCAGAAATACAAAGCTGAACAGAGCCAGCGAGATCACACTTCTGATATGCGCCGGTTCAAAGCCTTTTTCATTATTATTTATTTTTTCAACATCCACTGATCTTTCCCCTGACATATATGGACATCTCCTGTTTATTCTGTATTAAAGATAATATAGCGCTGAATTTTTGTCAAAATATAAAGTATGCTAATTCATAACACCTATGCCCCTTGGAGTATCAATGTGATTGAATCGAAGAAGGACGCCCCCCAAAAGGCGTCCTTGCTATATTAATTATTATCTATGCATTTTCCGTACCGTCATCTTCTCTCTGACACTTTCTTATATACACAGAAAATCTCACAGATGCGGTGAGTGCTATCACAATCCATGTAAATATATTCGTATACCACACTCCCCAGAATCCCATCTTTAACACATACATCAGTATCAGTGCAAATACTATCCTTCCTCCCACCTCAAGAGCACCATTCAGCATGGAGAACACCACATCCCCCATTCCATTTAATGCGCCTCTCATGGTATATATCGTTCCAAGTGCAATATACATACTTCCGGATATCACAAGTCCCTTTGCGCCAAGCCTTATGACATTCTCCTCCGTCACGAAAAATCCCACAACATTTTCCCTGAAAACTGCTACCAGACAGAACAATGCTGCACCAAGAGCCAGCGTGATGAGCTCTGTCTGCCATACCGCTCTGCGCACCCTTTCGTACTTGCGTGCACCACAGTTCTGTCCTGCAAATGTAGACAATGCAAGTCCCAGAGAACTAAACGGCTGGAATATGATTCCCTCAACCTTTCCTGTTGCAGTATATGCAGCCATGACCTCCGGACCATATCCATTTATAAGGGTCTGCAGTATTGAGCAGGATATTGATATCATGGAAGTCTGAACCGCCATTGGTATACCGATACTGAAATCTTCCTTCATTATATCTCTGTCAAACTTGAAATGGCCTCTCTTCAGTCTGAAATAGGGATTGGTTTTCACCGCATAACATATAGAGCCAACGCTAGACAGGATCTGACTGAGAACCGTTGCATATGCGGCACCGGCAACGCCCATATCCATGTATATGACAAACACTATATCAAGCACAACATTTATGGCAGAAGCAATCATGAGAAATATAAGAGGGGTCTTTGAATCCCCAAGTGCCCTTAGCACAGCAGAAATTCCGTTATAAATAGCCACCGCTATCGTAAATCCACAGGTGATCCTCATGTATGTATATGCGTAGTCAAATGTCTCTGCAGGGGTCTTCATGAGCCTTATAATAGGCCCCGCAAAACAATATCCCAGTATACTCATGAGTGCACCAACCGCCAATATGACAAACAATGCATTTGCTATGGCTTTTTTTACCTGCTCTTCTTTCTTCGCTCCAAAATATCTTGATATGACAACACCTATTCCAGATGCCATTCCATTGCACAAAGAAAAAAACAGGAAACTGATCATTCCAACTGATCCCACACCGCCAAGCGCATTTGCCCCTAGATGACGACCAACCACTATCGAATCAACCAGGCTGTATACCTGCTGAAATAGATTGCCTATAAGTAGCGGAACTGAGAACTTCATGATCAGTTTCATACTGCTTCCCTCTGTCATATCCATAACATATTCTTTTTTGTTCAATACCTTTTCCACTATGTTTGCTCCTTGTATATATTTAGATTATCCATGATATACAAACTCATGAATCACCTTGCAGATTTTCATAGCAGCACCATCCGTATTGTAATCCCTGTGTATTAACCCATATGCCTCATCATAACATAAGTTATGCTAAGGTCAAGAAGCTAAATGGCTAATCTTCTATATACTCAACATAATCTCTTTCATCAGCGAAAAGCTGGTACTCTCCGTCCACATATCCCATATACCCTTCCGAAACAAAATATCCTTTTATCATGATCACGCCTCCTGTACACTTTATCTTCCAAGCTTCAAGCCTCTATCAAGCTCCTTAATATGGCTCTATCTTATCTTGTCAAGTGTCCAAAAAAGCGTACACCAATTCTCTTTTATATTCCACAAGTACCGACGCAAATCCGGGCTTGAAGATAAGTGACACGGCATATATAATGTATATAATTTTGAAAAATTTCTGCCATATAAACATGGCACCAAGGAGGAAATATGTACTACGGCGCACTTGAAGCCGGTGGCACCAAGATGGTTTGTGCCATAGGCGATGCAGACAAGAATATAATAGACAGAATATCCATACCGACGGGCACACCTGACCAGTCCCTGCCTGCCATGATAGATTACTTTAAGAAATATGACATATCCGCTCTCGGAATCGGTACATTTGGCCCGGCCGACATCAATCCTAATTCCCCTACCTACGGCTCCATCATGAGGAGTCCCAAGAAAGATTGGGAGGGATTCAGCCTTTACAAAGCATTTACGGATGCGCTTGGCTGCCTGGTTGTGGTGGACACAGACGTAAACGCAGCAGCCTGGGGTGAATACCTGTATGGAGCACTGAAAGGACTCAACTCGGGAATGTACCTCACTGTTGGAACCGGCATCGGCGGCGGTATAATATCCGATGGCAGACTCATTCACGGCATGGAACACCCGGAGACAGGCCACATCCTCATCCCTAGACGAACCGGCGATGATATACCATGTACCTGCCGATTCCACCAGAGCTGTGTAGAGGGTCTTGCATCCGGCCCTATGCTTGAGCGCAGAACCGGAATGAAAGGCAAAGACATCCCAGCCGACTCACCGATATGGGATCTTGAAGCATTTTATATAGCTGAGGCACTGGTCAACTACACCATGTGCTACTCAGTTGAGAGGATCGTCCTTGGCGGCGGAGTCATGGACAACAAATTCCTGTTCCCTATGATCCGCAATTACTACACTGAACTGCTGTCGGGTTACATTGACATGCCACAGGTCAAGGACACCGACACATACATTGTTCCCGCAGGGCTCGAGGGAAATCAGGGCATCATAGGTGCTATGAACCTGTTCTGATACACACATTTGTCCACAAAAAAACAGTTTCACCGATCGACTGGTGAAACTGTTTTTTCTTTTCTATGCTGTTGCCTTCTCATACTCCTCAAAGGTCTTATCCATGATAACCTTGTACTTGCCATACTCGGTCTTGTTGTAGAAGCACTCCTCTGAAAGACTCTTGATACCAAACTCCTCGAACCACTCTTCCTTAAGCTTGTTGAACAGAACCTTCTTCTTTGGTCCTGTGATGGTCTCCAGATGCCACAGACTGAAATGCAGTGCATAGTTGATGTAATCCTGCTCATACTCCCAGAAATTGCCGTGGGCTTCAAGCGCCGCCTTGAGTGCCACAAGAGCCTCGTGGAAGCACTGCCATGACTTCTCTCTGGTGTTGGACAATGACTTTGGATTGTTTCTTCTCTGGTGTGCAAGCACCTCGTCCACTATCTCTATATTTGTTGCAAATGCTATCGCTGAAAATACGAACAGCATATCATTCGAAGTTCTGAGCTGCTGGAATCGGAAATGGTTCTCCTCAACATATTCCCTGCTGAAGAGCTTATCCCAAGCCCATCCCACAAACACCTTGAATATATTGCCCGTGAAATTACGAAAATACATTGGTCTGTACGGTGGAAGCTCCTTCTCGTGAAGTGTCCATCTGACCTGAACAAATTCCTGAAGATCCTCTCTGTACTGATCTGATCTGAACACAACTACCTGAGCTCTGGTCTCGTGAGCCTTGCTCCATGCCTTTTCCAGCATGTCCGGCTCAAAGAAATCATCGGAATCCAGAAATGAAAGATACTCTCCGGTCGCGATCTCAAGACCTTTGTTTCTCGCTGCCCCGGCTCCGGCATTTGCCTGCTGTATAACCTTTACACGCTGATCCTTCGCCTCATATTCCTTCAATATCGCCAGAGAATCATCTGTGGAGCCATCATCCACGCAAATGATCTCTATATCCTTAAGTGTCTGACCCACTATACTGTCCATGCACTGGCGCAGATAATCAGACACATTGTAAACAGGAAGAATAACTGATACCTTTGTACCCATAGCTTTACCTCTATTTGTTTCGACTAAATAAACTCTTGATCTTTCTAGGTATGAACATAATGACCGCACCGATCCTGAATGTAGGTGTCTTCTTCACTCTGTCCAGATCTGCACGGGTCTGATGAACCAGACCACGGAGTCTCTTGACTTCTCTCTCAAGCTTGCGCTCACGATCTGTACATGCGATCCTTGTATAATAGTAATCGTCAGGGGACTTGATGATAAACTGGATGTTCGCCCACTCAAGCTTTGTAAATATAGTCTGATCAATCTCCTGCATCTCCATTGCTCTCTTGAACTCGGAGCTGTATCTTCTTATATAATCCTTCTTGAATTCAGGTCCGATTCTCCTGATCGTCTCGTTGTAATTGTGGTATTTCTTGAGCCAGTATACGCCTCTGAAACGCTCCCAGATCTCAGGATCCTTTACAAGTATATCTCTGATGTGATCATACTCAACATTGACACAGTATACCTTCTCTCTGCTGTGAACAGATGAATTCGGGTTATCTCTGCGGTTCATATAATATGGCTTGTTCACTATCATAGCTCTCTTGGCATATATAAATGTCTGGAACCAGAAACCATTGTCCTGGAATGATGCTCCCGGAGTCTCGTTGTGTCTGATATGATACTCCTCTATGAAGCTTCTCTTGTAGATTCCACTCCATGTGTTCATAATGAAACGGATCGCACTTGGTGTCTCGCTTGGATTGAACACAACATTATAATCCTCTGCATTCGGTGACAAGTGGTTGTACACCAAAGTCATGTTGCCATTGTCATCGTTGCGCTTAAATCTATAGAAATCTGCCTTTACAAGGTCAAGGTCGTTCTCAACCGCCTTGTTGTACAGTTCCTCATACATATTAAGTGGCACAAAATCATCAGGCTCAACTATACCAATATACTCACCTGTAGCCTTATCAAGACCGATATTCATGCCTATTCCATAACCGCCATTTTCCTTGTCAACAATAATGATACGGTCGTCTTTCTCCGCATATCCCTTTAATATTTCAAGTGAACTATCTGTAGATCCGTCATTGATACATATGATCTCGATATCCTTCAATGTCTGATTTACAACACTATCCATACACTCCACCAGATACATCTCTACGTTATATGTTGGAATGATGATTGAAACCTTTGCCATCTTTCTTCTCCCATAAAATTTTATCACAATGTTAATATGTGCTATAATGCACAATTCATGGGCATTATAGCACATACTATATATATTATGCAATTTTTGATTTTATTTATTTATAAGCTATGCAAATAAGGCAAAATATGCAAGAACTATAACTCCGAGCACGATCCTGTACCAGCCAAATATCTTGAAGTCATGCTTCTTGATGTAGCTCATCAGGAACTTGATAACAACAATGGATACAAGGTATGCAACGACACAACCTATAATAAGTATAGCGAACTCAGCACTTGTAAATGACAGTCCGAATTTGATCATCTTCAGAGCACTGAGTCCGAACATAACCGGAACCGCAAGGAAGAATGTGAACTCCGCTGCTGCCACTCTTGATACACCGATGAGCAGAGCGCCTATGATGGTGGCACCTGAACGGGATGTACCCGGTATGATGGAGAGCACCTGAAACATACCTATAAGAAATGCTGTCTTATATGTTATGTCGTTCAGCGTCTCAACCTTCGGTGTTCTGGTCTTGTTCCAGTTCTCAATCACAATAAATGCTATTCCATAGAAAATAAGGGCAATCGCTATGACAACCGCTGTGTGCAAATGCGCCTCTATGTAATTATCAAACAGTATCGTAACTATCGCTCCAGGTATACATGCAACAACTGTCTTGAACCACATACTCCAGGTATCTTTCTTCACGACAGGCTGTGTCTTGTCTTTGAGCTGGAAAGGCCACATCTTATTCCAGAATATGGTCACGACAGCAAGTATCGCTCCAAGCTGTATCACCACGAAAAACATTTCCTTGAAATCAGTGCTCGCATTCAGTGAGATAAATTCATCCACAAGAAGCATATGTCCTGTGCTACTGATCGGGAGCCACTCTGTGACTCCCTCCACGATACCAAGGAATACTACCTTAAGTATCTCGATAAAACTTAATGCCATCTCTTCTCTCTCCTTTTAACTTCATTATGAATATTTTAAATTCACAGCGGATATCTGACTCCATCCGGCTGCGGTCTCTATGATAACATATTCTCACTCGTTGTACATCATTCTACAGAAAGCTTTAGAAAATGTTATGTATGAGTTTATCTTCTGTCTATAATTTGCATATATCCGGTATCTCAGCACCCCAGATGTCAACCAGCTTATCCACTGAAAACGCAGCATTTGCCGGGCTTGTGGACGGAAGTACAACAGGTTCTATGCCAAGTATCTTCTGCTGATATTTTGCATAATACTTTCCTGAGGTCTTGCCGTTGCATATCACTTTTGTGACCTTGGAAGCTTCCACTATCTTCGACAGATCCGTGGGCGTAACATTCTTTATACTACTGTCGCTTGAACCTATGATGTCACAACTGTAGATCGCATCCCACAGGGCTATGTGGTGTGCATGCAGCATGGCTTTCTTATCATCTATGGTCACCGGAAGTTTCTCGCCAAGCACTCTGCTGATGACCTTCCAGAATCTGTTCTGTGGATGTCCGTAGAAGAACATCTGCTCCCTGGACTTCACCGATGGCAGGCTTCCCAGTATGAGTATCCTTGATTCCTCGTCGTATAGTGGGGGAAATGGATGTACTATATGTTCATATCTGTCCTCTGTCAATCTTCTCACCTCTCAGATAATATTCAAATAACTTTTTCCATTTTTCTGGTACATTGTACGCCACCTGCCGGTTATTTTTCAATTAAATTCTTGCTTTTGCAGCTATGTTTTAAGTCATGTCCACATTATTTAATTTACTTCCAAATGATATTCATGTATATTAATTAAGTTAACGTAATTTACGGACTATGAGGGAGGTCCGCCAATGCGGTAACGAACACATTTGGGAGGAATTATACATGAAAAAGAGAGAATCTTTTAACAACAAATGGGGCTTCATCCTGGCCTGCATCGGCTCTGCCGTGGGCATGGGCAACATCTGGATGTTCCCTACAAGAGTCTCCATATACGGCGGCGGATCCTATCTCATACCATATTTTATATTTGTGGTACTCATCGGATTCACCGGAGTTATCGGAGAGATGAGCTTCGGACGAGCTACAAGATCCGGTCCAATCGATGCATTTGGAATCGCCATGGAGAAAAAGGGCAAGCGAAAGCTCGGTGAACTGCTGGGCGGCATACCTGTGCTCGGCGCACTGGCAATGGCCATCGGATACACGGTCGTCATGGGCTGGATACTGAAATACATGATCGGAGCTTTCACCGGAAGCACACTGTCACCTGAGGATATAGACGGCTTTGCTTCAAGCTTCGGCGGAATGGCATCTTCATTTGGCAACAATGCATGGCAGATCATTGCACTTGCCATCGGAATCACCATCCTTATGTTCGGCGTGGGCAACGGTATTGAGAAGGCCAACAAGGTCCTGATGCCGGCGTTCTTCGTATTGTTCATCATCCTGGCCATATATGCGGCATGCCAGCCGGGAGCTATAGAGGGATACAAATACATCTTCCGCATAGAGCCAAAGGTACTTGCAGATCCAAAGACATGGATATTTGCGCTGGGACAGGCATTCTTCTCACTCTCAGTTGCGGGAAACGGAACTCTGATATACGGCTCATATCTGCCAGACGATGAGGATATACCGGGGGCTGCCGGACGTGTTGCACTTTTCGATACGATTGCTGCCATGCTTGCCGCACTGGTAATCATACCTGCCATGGCAACTGCCGGAGCACAGCTCAACCAGGGCGGCCCGGGATTGCTGTTCATCTATCTGCCATGCCTGTTCAAGTCCATGCCTGGCGGTTATATTGTTGCCATACTCTTCTTTGTGGCTGTGTTCATGGCGGGACTGTCATCACTAATCAACCTGTACGAAGCACCAATCGCAACGGTGCAGGAGAAGCTTGGAGTTGGCAGAAAACCTGCATGTGCCATCATCGGTGTCATAGCAGTTGTGGTATCCATCTGTATACAGGGTATCGTATCTGACTGGATGGATGTACTGTCCATCTACATCTGCCCACTTGGCGCAGGACTTGCCGGAATCATGTTCTTCTGGGTATGTGGCAAGAAATATGTTGAGACACAGGTCAACACCGGAAGGGAAAAGAAGTTCACAGAGAAGTTCGTGCCTATATGCAAATACATCTACTGTCCTGTATGTCTCCTTGTATTGATACTTGGTATCCTTCTCGGAGGCATCGGCTAGACAGACATTTCAATATAATTAATAAAAAGCAGTCTGACGGATCATCACCATGTATAACACTGGCGATGTCCGCAGACTGCTTTTTACTTACTGTATCATTATCTCTTTAATCGTGTATCTTATTGTGTTTAATGTCTGTATCCCGCAATTATATGTAATGCCTTATTCTCATCAAGTGGCTTTGCTATGTGCTCATTCATGCCCGCCGCCTTGCACTTCTTCACATCCTCTGCGAATACATTTGCAGTCATGGCAATGATCGGAATGGTTCCGGCATCCTCAAGGTCTGAGCTTCTTATCTGCCTGGTGGCCTCAAGGCCATCCATCTCCGGCATCATCACATCCATGAGTATCACATCGAAGCTTCCAGCCGGATGTGATCTGTATATCTCAACAGCCTCACGGCCATTTGCCGCAGTTGTGGCAACAGCACCAGCCGTCTCCACCATAAATGTTGCTATCTCCATGTTGAGCGAATTGTCCTCAACCAGCAGTATCTTCATTCCATCAAGTCTGACTGCCTCGTGATCCTCTGGCTTCTCCGGCTCAACGACATCTGTACAGATCTCAAATGGTATCTTCATGGTAAATGTAGAACCCACACCCGGCTTACTATCAACCTCTATGCTTCCACCCATGAGGTCGAGAAGCTCCTTGGTAATAGCCATGCCAAGACCTGTTCCCTGATACTTTGTTCCCGCATCAGTGTGCTCCCTTGAAAATGGCTCAAACAGGTGGCTGATGAACTCCTGGCTCATTCCAACTCCTGTGTCAGCTATCCTGAACACATAATTGGAATGCCTGCCGTCTACAGGTATCTCGTCCATCCACGCCTCTACCGTTCCGCCCGGCTTGTTGTACTTGATGGCATTTGTCAGTATATTGAGAGAGATCCGCTGAAGATGAAGCGGACTGCCTATAACCATGTTGTGCTTTATATTGAAATGAGCACCCGTAAGCTTCACATCGTTCTCCTGTGCCATGACCAGGATTGGATCATATCCACTTCTCAAAACCTTTATTATGTCAAACGGTTCACTGGTGAGCTCCGTTCTTCCGCTCTCAAGTCTGCTCATATCAAGCACATCGTTGATGAGCAGTTCAAGCTGTTTTCCAGCATCATCTATCTTGGACAGCGCATCCATCACTCTGTCCCTGTCATCTATGCACTGTTCGGCAATTCGTGACATTCCAAGGATTCCGTTGATAGGTGTTCTTATGTCGTGTGACATGCGTGAAAGAAATTCCGTCTTCGCTGTATTTGCACGCTTGGCCTCTTCGTAAGCTTCGGCAAGCAGCTTCTGGGCACGGATCTCCTCCTTCTTCTCCTCGTCGATCTCCTGAACACCTATGAGTATACGGGTGAGTTCACTCTCCTCATCCGTCCTGACTGGAATCGCCGTTATACGGCACCAGCCATATAAAGTGTCCCGGAAATCCTTACTGACGCTCTTCTCCGTCCTGAGTTTCTCCGCCAGCCTGTCCAGATTGTAGAATCTGCGCATCTGCTCACGATCCTCTTCAACCACACAGTCATTTATCACATTTTCTATTGTCTTTCCTGCTTCGTAATCCGCATTCTGTGCCGGCTTTCTGAAGGTATCACCTTCCTTGATAACCCGCACCTTACCGGTCTGAAGATTGAATATCCACACAATAAAATATATGCTGCTAACAGCCTCGATAACCGAATTCTGCTCCCGGAGTTCCTCCTTGTGAGCCTGTTCCGCATTGCGCACAACGGTTATATCCTGATGGTAGCCTCTGACTTTTATGCCATCGGTAAAACTCCTGTCCTGAACACCGCCACATCTTATGTGCAACAGTCCTCTGGTTGGATGCATCCAGGTATATATAACCTCAGCCTTGCCGTCGCGTCTTATGGTCTCCATGTATTCAGCGGTGGCCTGCTGTGACTCCTCAGTAATGCCTGCTATCCACTTTACATATCTATCTTCAGGCGACAGATCATCAGTCGTTCCAAGAAGAGCGTTCATCTTCTTGTTCGCATACAGCATGGATCTGCCGTCGTTCATGAGCACCATGGTCCACATACCAATACCGGCCCCGGCCAGGGTCTCTTCTATCTCACTCTGTACCTTTTTCTCCTGTTCCTCAGCGCTCTGATTAGCTTCATTTTCCGTCATTATATCAATCCTTTTTCCATATACTTTTCTATAAATATTTGTACCATATAACGACAGATTTTACCAGTTAAGAAACTCAACTATTATAAAGATTATTCATCATCTTCATCCAGTCCGAAGCCTTCCTCCAGAAAACGGTTCCACTCGGCATTGTTGCTCTCAAGCTGCTTCTTCTGCATGATACGGTTCCGGTCTGCGAGAATGGACAACATCTCATCCACAATCTCCTCAAGAGGCAGCTCCTGATAATGCGACAGATAGCCCATCATCCTGCCCGCCGTAAAATCCGTATTCAGATTCTTTGTTATGAGATCACAGAACTCCTCGGGATATCCCCGATCAAGCATCATCTCATAGAGCTCCATGCTCATCTCTGATCTTGGTTTCATTCAGATCTCCTTCCTATCACAAAGCTTGCCACCACTGTAAATATTGCACTGATTATCAGCTCAGTATAGTATCCCAGCCCTCTGCTGAGTATCATGCCCGGCAGGAGCAATGTGCTGCCAAATATCGGCAAGAACATCTCCATAAAGAGTTTTTCACTGATTCCCATACCACCCGGAAGGGGAAGCATATCCACCGCAACTGCTATGGCTCCCTGCATGAGAATGATAAGCCATGATGATGATCCTGAAAGTCCAAACGCCTTGTACACAAACCATGTAGCTGCAAATAGTGAGAATCTTTGCACAACTGTTATAATGAACACTACCACCAGCATCCCGAAATGTCCTACCATGTAATCCGCAGTCTGGTTGTACTTTTCCATTGATGCCGCGAGCTTTTCCTCACGGGACTTCTTGTGTCTTAAAAACTTCATCCGCTCAAGAAGTCTACTGCCATTCACCACAAATGCCTTTGCAAGCGACGGGTGAAATGCGAACAGCACCATTCCTGCCACACACACAACGTTCAGCACAAGTCCAAGATAAAATACCCACTGCACATCATCTATATATGTATGTATAAAACTCTGTCCAAATATAGCTATTCCAAGTCCCAGAAGTACCAGCACCAGCTTGTACATGATCGTCACTATGAGCAGTACCTGAGTTGACACCGGAATAGGGATCTTCTTTTTCTTCATATAATATATCTGAGCCGGCTGTCCACCTGATGCAGATGGCGTGATACAGCTGAAAAAGAATCCAACCGACGAGAACAGGAAACAGGTTCCCCTGCCTACATTCACTCCAAGATTTCGCATCATATAATGAATGATAATTGATTCTCCCCATATAAATACCACAACACATACCACTCCCGGTATGAGCCACCAAGGATTCACCGTCTGAAGTATATCAGATATCTGTCCTATATCCTCGCCGTGAAACACTCCGTATATCGTTCCGGCAAATATGAGAACCAGGAACAATACGTTGAACACCATCTTTTTCTTATTTCCCATTTAGCTTACTATCCTTTTCATAACTGGGGCAATACCCCTTTAAATACAGCGTGAACGTCATGCACAATGCTAGTATATCATGGATCATTCAATTAAAAGGCAAAAAAGGTTGGTTTTTACTTTAATTATTTGTAATGTGAGTTTTATGTGGCATACACATTCTATTTTTCACTGTTCAGGATCGGCAGATTCTGGTTCTCCTCCCAGAGAGTCGCAACCTCGGTTCCATCCTTGTGGCAATACACAATCTTATTTATAACTCTTGGCTCCTCATCGCCATAGTATATATCTGAACTGCCTGTATCCTTATGTTCTGTCTGAGGGACAGCCGCGTCCTCTCTATATCCTCCAAAGCTCTGATACGCCTCACTTGACATCCACGACCTTGCATTTCCAAATATATCAAGTGATGTCAGTCCCTGCTCCCCGAGATAAAATTTGAATACACCGCTATCCTCAACCGACTCAGATATGAGATCATACTCCGCAGCCCCCATAAGTGCAGCCTGTGACTCTGACCGGTTATTTACCGCGTCAACGTCCACCTGCTCCCGGTTCTGTTTGCCCGCATATGTAAAGTATGTATTCTTGGCTATCTGACAGAGCCAGACCTTTATATCACAGTCTCCTTTGAACCGATCCACAGCTTTTATCGCTTTAACAAATGTCTCCTGTGTTATGTCTTCGGCTATGTGAGGATTCTTAGACAGTGCCAGCACAAAACGATATACGTCTTTGTAGTACTTTTCGTATATTTCTTCTATTCCATTTTTTTCTTTTCCTGACGCCAAGTTTTTTACCTCCCTTCACATATAAGACCAGTATAATTGAAAAACGTTACAAAAGGAGCAGACGCATGTAAGGCGCTTCGCGCGGCGTCTGCGTACTTCACAAGGAATCCTCCCACTTACGTGGGTCCCTCCTTATGAAAATAAAATGCTGTGAATTTCGAAAATTCTTCACAGCATTTTTCATCGTTTATATTTTGTCAGATTTTCTTCTCTTTGACTAGAAGCTGTGGCCTCCACCGCCGCCGCCGATGCCTCCGAAGCCACCGCCACCGATTCCGCCATGGCCGCCGGAACCGGATCTTGTACTTCTCGTTTCAGTGAGCATATCATATTTCTGATTCATATTATATGAAACCTTTGTACCAATAAGCAGATTTTTTGAACCCATATCATGTACTTTTGATGTTTTCTTCAGCAGAAGATAATTAAGCAATATAGAAAATATTATTGCAAGAAGTATATTGCTGATATGCTTCATGGGACGGCTTATCTCTTCTCCAGCCAGCAGCGTATTTATCTGCCTGAATGCCTCATTTGCGCACTCAAAGTATTTCTCTTCACTCGCATACTCATATACATTGTCTGTTATCGTATACGCATTTGTCTTAGTGATGATCCTGTATGGTTCACCATAAGAATAGATGTATATCTGTCTATTGCGCATATCAATGAGGAACATAACGCCATCCCTAGTATCCAATTCTCTTTTATAGGCAGACTCAGCGTAGTCCGCTGAAGAACCAAGTATAAAATCCGATGTCTCGCAGAACACATTGCAATAACGGGCCGTCTCCTGCATAGTCTCCGTCAATTGTGCTTCCTGACTTTTAGTCAACACATTGGCATAATCCTTGATTATCACTTTATAGTGGTAACTGTACGAATCATCCTGATCATTTTCAGATGCGTGGACAGTCACTGCACCGTTGCATCCCACAACCAGAAACAGCAGCATGATCATTACAGTGATCACCACTCTGCCAATTATCGCTCTACGCACGATGATCACCTCCCTTGTACTCAAACTGCGGAAGTGGTCTTGTGGACATCCGGTTGTGGCTGATAACCAGGTCTATAAGCGTCAGAATGGTTGCAGCACACACCAGGAGCACGCATCCATAATAATACTTATCCATAACCGGGTTTATCAACACAACCACTACAGACAGAATGGTGGCAAAGGCAATAAATAATCCCATGACGCCACTTTTTCTTTTTACTCTTCTCACGTTTGCTATGCCTTTTACTGCTCCATAAATGGCAACCAGACACGAGATGACCGCCACAACATAACTGGCCTTTCCCATAATATCCCAGTTAAAAAGTAAAGGATTTATTCCAAACTTCAGGCAGAAAAATAATATCATGCATGCTATCAGCTGTATGACTTCAAGAAAACAAGAAAACTTTATAAATGAAGTTATCTTATTTTTTAATTTTCTTTTTGTATTTTTTTGTGGCTTTTTTGTTTGTAGCTTTTTTATTTGTAGCTTTTTTATTTGTAGTTTTTTCTTCCTGCCTCCACTTTTCTTTACATTGAGTGTATGCCTTGCGAAGAATCCCACATCATTTTCATGTGTCTCTACATCCGCTATCTTCTCCATCTCATCGCAATATATCATGGTCACAAGCGCACCTATCGCAGATACAAATGCGAGCAGAACGCCAGGTCTCACCGTAAGAAATAAGTTCAGCAAAAAGTATAATGGAGCCACTCCTATCAGGCATCCCAGCAGGAACTTGCCGATATCAAGCGGTATATCCGCAGCCACTTTTCCTGTGCTGCCATTTACCGCTGCATATGCAATACGCTTACCGTTCTTGTATGACAAAAGCCACACAGGAAACAACCCGGTCTTTGCTCCAGTGATCTTTATATCCATCGTTTCTGACAATGGCTCCTCCGGTTCACCGATAGCATCGTATGTACATAGATGATGCTTTATCTTACTCATCATCACATCATACGCCATATCACCTGTCACCTGCGCTATCTTATCCCTGTACACACCATAATCCACATCCGGCAGATCCGCGTAGAACCCGCTCAGATATCCCATGGAAAATGGTTTCATATCCGCCGAGTCAAATGGTGCCACCTTGCTGCTGAGATCATCTGGAAACAGCGATGATGCGTCCATGGTTATATTCTCGTAATGATTATCCGCAAAGCATCTTACATTATACGTATCCTTTATATTTTTTTAATGATAGTTCTACTTCAACAAGCAAGAGGACAGACCATCCGTCTGTCCTCTTATCTCTCTTCAAATTGAAATAATTTAATATTATTTGGTTAACCGATAATGTTGTTTTATCATTTTTCCTATGTATGATATCCAAGAATTTTTTGATGATATTGATAAAATATTACTTTCTCCCATCGCATTGTTTTGTACAGTTAAAAAAATATACTTATTATATTTTTTCTCTCTGTCATCAGTTAAGGTTAATTTAAAACTTAAGTAGATTCGGCTCTCTGATAAAATATTTTGCATCTGATTATTACACTCTAACAAAATCCTTATTAAAAATTCTTTTCCGTCCTCTATGGGTTTCTCTATCTTTATCCCTTTTCCCAGCCTTTCTGATGTTTCTACCTTTCCTTGTCTTACGGCATATATTCTTACATCCAAAAAATCAATACTTTTCCCATTTAGTTTTGTGGATACTTTCATACACAAAGGAATCCCTACACTACCTAAAGCATCTTCTTCTAATTCAACTTCCATTCCATAATATGGTCTATCTATATTATCATTTTCTCTTTCACACACATAAGCAAATGTGCTTTTTCTCTCAGTTGAATACCTTCTATATTTTTCTAAACTCAAACTATTTTCCACAACTGTAAAATTATATACACATCTTTTTTCTGCTAATTTTTGTTCCATCAAAGAATACAAGACTAACAAAGTTGAAAGAGTTATATCCAATGATGTCAGAAAATTACTTAATTGTGCATCTGTTACTTTAATTTTATCAGCTATTCCAGACGAAATATATGGAAAAAACTGTACTACTAAAGTTACAAAAATAAATATAACTAGTATATTTCGTATAGTTCTAATCGATTTAGGCATTTAATTTCCTCTCTTCTTATCCTTTCAAAGAATTTCCACTATACTCACTCAAGGGATATATCGTAATCCCCAAGTTCAATGAGGACAATAATTTTATAGCAGTATCTAAAGTTGTTGGTTGCTGTACTTTTTCAATTTTCGCAATCATCGTACGATTAACACCACTCTTATCTTGCAATTGCTTTTGAGTTAATTTTAATCGTTTTCTCTGGCAGTATATATTTTTAGAAAATTGACCTTGAAAATCTGCTGCATAATAATCGCTTAATTTTGGTAAAAACTTTTCGTCCTGTTCTTGGGAATTTTTCTTTAAATAATATGTTATAAATTTTTCATTGTAATCTCTTTGTTTTTCTAATGAAATCGTCAAATAATAATACGTCTTCCATCTTGATAAAATCAAGGCATTTTCTTGCCTATTATAACATTTCCTTTTACTATTTTGATCCTCCTCTTTTATTGCAAAAAATCTTTTAGATGCCGAACTATAATTGTCAATCAAGTCATAAAAATTTACATATTGATACACGGTTTGCTCTTTTCGATTTAATACTTCTGACATATCTTGCAAATCCAATTCATATGCTTGTGTACTATATTCTAAAAGTTCTTTCTTTAAAGTTAAAAATTTATCCGCAATATCATTGTCATCGTCTTCTAGAAGGTTATCAATCATCTTCATTTGTTCTTTTAATAATGTCTGTAAGCTTTCTACATAAGCTTTGTATCTATGAAGCATAGCTTCTTTCCTTTGCTTCTCTCTTTTTTTTCTCAACTTAGAACTAAATATGCAAATCACCTGTTCTCTAATTTGACTTATAATTTTATCATTGTCGTCATTATTTTTACCAACATTATCAATTGTATCAAATAAATCAACCATTGAAAGTTCATTCATTGAGTTTTTATCTCTCAAATCGTTCATAAGTATCCTCCTTTTCTTCTAAATGACAGTCCATCATTACATGAACTGTCATTCTCTATATTCTATTTTATAATTGATTACCTTGAATACCATTGACATATATCTATTTTCACCTAATAACCTATGCCGCCGTTCTCAAATCATATATCAATAAGATTGGCGTAATTTTTCGAAAAAAAACTCTAATATCTATTTCTAACGGCTTTAAATATAATTCTTGTGTTTCATCGTCCTTATAAATAAATGTTCGACAAAAACCTTGTAATATAATATAGTCCCTATTTCCGAATTCCTTTAAAGCCAAAATACACTGTCTTTCTAAATTTTGTTTTAACCTTTCATTCTGTGCCGGAGTAATCACAATATCTTGGTGCTCTGAATAAAATTCTTCTTCACTCAATATCGTCCCGTCCCTACGTCCATACTCAAAAGGCATACAATCAGCTATCATACTATTTCCCCTTTCGCCTGCGGTCGTAATATTCACTTTAGTTACATTTACATTATATCAAATTTCATTTAGATGTCAACATTATCAGGTTGAATATGATGCACATTGTGAATGTTATTCACATTTTTTCATTCTAGAAATAGCATGTTTTCTCTTTTCAGTATTACCTCATTTATGAATTATAAACATACATCCAAAGTAATATCATATTAGATTTTTAATTTGCTCTTTTCATATAGATTAACTGAATTCTAAATCTGCAATACGAATATAGGTTCCACAAATTAGCTTTAAGTGGGAAATCTTTTCTATAAATAAATTTGGTCTTAAATGGAATTTGATGGCAATGACACCATTCCTGTATTTGTTTCAATCTCACACTTTCCCCTGCATCGATCCTATTTACTAGACATTGTCTCTTAAAATCATCTATTCCAGCTCTAAAAAATAAATAAAATAATACATTATAATATCTAATCAGTACAGCCTCTTTTGTTATTTTTTCCTCTGACCTCATATACACTTTCCACCTTTCACTGTATATCCAGTTCTATTTATCCACATATTTTTACTCTATACACCTTATACCCACCCCATAATAGGGGGTTAATATTCACACAAGTACCAGCAAAAATCCTCCCACTGCAACCATAATCTTTTTTATGGATAGTGCCATTTTGTTGACAAACAAGTCCTTAACCAGCTTTGCAAAACTGTCCTGTTGTTCCCCTTCTGCTTTCATCTTATCAAGAAAGAACTTGATCTTTCGGTTTCTGCTGTTTCTCTGGGCATCCATCTTATCAATCTTATCTCCAACCGCCTTACCCACAGCAATACCAATCAGAGGAGCATACGGACCTGTCTCTGCTCCGGCTGCTGTTCCTGCAACAGTGGTTCCAACTTTTGCTGCTACTTTTGCACCTTCCTTTGCAGCTGCCTTGGCAGTATCTTTGGGTGCCTCCTTTGCAGCGGTCTTAGCAGTTTCTTTTGCTGTTTTCTTGGCAAGCTTCTTTCCGGCTTCCACTTTTTTAATCCGCTTTCTTTTCTCAGCCAGTGCCTTTCGTCTGAAAAGTTCTGCTCCCCTGGATGCAGTTCCCGTTACCGGTCTTGTTGCAACATAAGCAATATTTGCCGCATCCCTGACTTCCTCACCGCCTTCCATCTGACTTAACGCCGTCTGTGCCCCGGCTGCGCCTGCAACCTTAATGGAAGAATTCTTTGTCTTAATGGACTGTTTGGATTCCTTTAATGCTGCCCGGTACTGCCTGAACATTCCATTCTTTGCATTATCAACTGGATGAATCGTACTCCTCCGAAACTTCTTGTTTTCAGTAGTTGCGATCTTCGACCCTTTAATCTTCGGACTGCGGTCAACCGTGTAAATGTTGGAAGCTTTGATGGAAGCTTTCTTTGGTTCATGTGTATGAAGCTTTGCTATCTTCTTGGTATGAATCACCATAGGCTTGTCATCGACCTTTTTGATTTTCAATTTTCTCACCTTCTTTCTACATCCATTACCCCAAAAAGGGTAAAAAAATAGCCATCCGGATGGTTAGTCCAAATGGCTTATGTAAATTGTTTTTGTTGCTATTTTACACACATATCTATATTCATAATTAATCTTGTTATTTGGGTTCATCCTTGTTTTCTTCACACTCTAACATTTCGAAATCCGCTATTAACATAGCATGATCTGGTACTCCTGAACCAAACGGAATTGTCCAAGTAACAGTTCTTATTTGCGAATTATATACTTGAAAATCCTCCCCATGTAGATATATATCAGAATTACATTTTGCAAAATTTCTACAATAATGAACATCATTTACTTCAATTCCTTTAGAGACAAGAAAATGATCTTCTTGAAATAAAATATAATTATTTTTTTGGTATATGCTCGACCCGTTGCTAGAATCAGGTGTCTTTCTAATGCAATTATTATTTTTTGCTATGGAATCTATTACACCTAAGCTCCATTTATCTCTCCACTGACAACTTTTATAATCAGACTTATTATTGTTAAAATCACCACCAATAATACAATATTTGTAATCAGAAAATTGTTTACCAATTAAATCCATCACATTTTCTAATTGTTTTTTTCTCTTCAAATAATCATTGTTAAATAATTTAATTCTTAATCCAGCAACTATAAATTTTATGCCCATCCAATTTAGTGGAACAATTAAAACTTCAGGTATATCATCAATTGCTAGAGGTTTTTCAATCTTGTCTCTATCTATCCCAAATTTATCATCTTTCCATGCAATCAAAACATCATTTTGTTTGCAAGCATCATTATTTGTAACCGCACAATCAAACCCATTTTTTTTAAGTTTACTTTCAACATCTATATAATTTCTTGTTTTTGCAAATTCAGTAAATATAAATATATCTGGATTATTCTTAATAACTTCATCAACAACAAATCCTGGAATTAAATTTTTATTCGATATGTTTGTGGCTTGATTTATATTCCATTCAAGTATATGCATTATTTTGTTCTCCTTTTTCTTTATCCCCCCATAAATAAACAATTGATTCAATATCAAATCTTAATTTCGATATCTAAAGTAATTATTATTTATAGAACACCTTCATCATAATATCACCAAAATTGTTACTAACCCTATTATCCCCAATTCCATTTCGATGCGCCCAATAGAGATTACTAAGTGCCTTTTTATTAAGATGCTCTATTGTCTTTTTATTAAAATAAATATTTTTTGAATTTGAGATAATGTGTTCTGTTATACGTTTTAAATTTTTTCTTTCGGGTTTTTTTAAATAATTCTCAACCAATTCACATATTTCTTGATCACCATATTTTTTATCAGGATAAAACGAAATAATAATATATGGTTTAGATGCGTTTATTACATTAACTAAACACCCATCAATAATCTCTGATAATGAATATTCAACTCTATTATATTTTAATGAAATGTACTTTGTTACTAGCTTTGAAGATACTCTAGATTCTTTCATCTGCTTAATATCATAAATCAATCTATTAGCTAATTCTAAATATGGTTCCATTAAACTTAATTTAATTTCATAGTCTTCAAAATAACGAGAATAATTCGGACTATCATATACAACATCTACATTTTCTTTAACTAATTCAGCCAAATAGTCTATTTCAAATGCAATATCATATATTTCAAACGTAATTGCCTTTAATGCATATTCAAGATTTTGAATTTCTGTCTGAGTGTATTCTTTACACCCATCCTTTTCAATGTCTTCAAACAACAATTCATCATGCGTTTTACAAAATGAAACTGTTATACTTGCTTTATCAACATCAACATCATTAAACCTTTCATCATAACCCTTATTTGTATCATTAATCATTACATAATCATCTATTTGTTTCACATAATTATTATCTCCATTACATAAATTTTTCAAAACAACTCCTTTAGAAAGAGTATGAGAATATCTGATATTATCTTTAGAACAATTTCCATAAATATTACATGCTAAACAATATGAAAAATTCTTTTTTACAATATCTTTTTTATAAACTTTTCTACTAGTTAGTTTTGAATATTTTCTTCCATATAAACATTCTAGTTCATAATTAATTCCACTATTTTCTTTGTTACATTTACTTTCTTCAATCTCATCTTTACAACATTCTTTGTACATCTTTCCTGATAAACAAACACAGGGGGCTGTATCCTTTGGTCGATGTTTTTCGTCAAATTTTGGATACCTATTCATATCAAATATTTCGCTATATGTTTTCATTTTTCTCTCACCATAAATATTTATTTCTAATAATGTGAATATCGTCTGTAAAGTACAGTTTACCTCACAGACGATATTGTACCATAAAATACATAGTACTTCATTAAGAAAACCAGTTGCTTATTTCACAGCTATTTTTTTAGCCCTCTGTTCCACAATCTTCTCATGGATGTTGGTATTATACAGCTTATAAAGGCTCGTATCCTTTCCAATCTGATTATCAAACGGAATAACCACATTACCACACTTTAACAGTCCCATACCAGACTGGCTGTTTGTTACGAAGCGGAGCTGTGCATCTGACACTCCAATAACCTCTGCCATTTTGAAACTATCAGTATTTGCCTGTTTAAGAAGTGCCACAAACTCGCTGTTTGCCAGCATTGTAGTTGCAGTATAGTTCTGGAGAAGATCCACGACATTCTGCGTGATACCTGTGCAAAGACCGCCCTGCTTTCTTACTTTCTTCCAAAGCTGCTGTAAATACTTCGCAGAGTATTCAGAATTAAGTAAGACATGGAACTCGTCAATATAGAGCCATGTTGCCTTGCCCTTCTTTCCATTCTCCACAATTCTCTGCTGGATAGACTCCATGTCCTGCGCGGATTCAATGTCATACTCTTCAAGGAGCTGACGAATGATATTTCTTTTTCCTTCAGTCATTTGTACTTTGTGTACCGGTTTCTTTTCTCTTGCCATAAAATAAGGCCTCCTATGATTTTATATTTTATCATAGAAGACCTTAAAATCATATTTACAGAAAAACTTTCACAGACTCGTAAAAAATTATCCAAATTAGTGAAACCTCGTGAATTATCAAACATAAGATGATAATATCTAATTAAACAGAAAGCACCCACTCCAAAGGTGGATGCTCCGAGTTTAGGTTAATGAATGTCCTTAAGGACACCGCCTATCCTGTTGGCAGACAGGATAGGCATTTTTATTTTCGTCTGCTCTTCCTCGAAGAGCTTTTCTCTTTATCGAGAAAGGCAAGCAACGCTACAATCAAGCTACCAAAGGACATCAGCAATGCTAATATCCCAATGAAAATCGAAATGATCTCATAAACCGTCATCGGTACTAAGCAAGTGCCCCCAGATGCTTAACGTCCTGTCATGGGTACTTTCCTTAAAGAGTACCCTAGCATATATATCATATGTTCTGCAAGAACAATTGTAATTTGAATCTTATTTCATAGACTCATTCCCTATAAATATTTTAATATATCAGATAAGTTATTAATTTCAATATCAGCTTTTTCATTCTCATCTGTTATATTCCACAAACTTCCAAATCCCTGTTTTACCCATATAGTTTTCATACCCAACTGTTTTGCAGGTACAATATCATTATCAATACGGTCACCAATCATAACTGCATTCTCTGGTCTGCAACGGCTTCTTTCCAATGCAATTTCAAATATTCGCCTATCTGGTTTTGAAACACCTTCTTCTGCTGATGCGATGATCAAATCAAGATATTTTCGTACTCCAAGATTTTCTAATCTCTCAGAAGTTCCTAGTGATTGGTTTGCAATTACACCAATTTTATAAATTCTACTTAACTTTTTCAGACAATCTTTGGTATCTGTATACAGCCTTTCGTATTGCGATTCCCATTTAGGTAGTTTCACGCCCAATTGCCTTGCTACCTCTAAGTCTCCTTTTTTGTTTTCTTTATAAAACGACATGGCATATTTATTAATTTGCTCGTAAGTTAAACCTGATAAATCCGCTATCCTTTTCATCCTGTCTTCATAAACTTTGCTTTCATCAACCAACGTCGAGCCAACATCAAAAAACAGCCATTTTATTTCTTCCTTCTTGGGCAGAAATCCTCTTTTCCTTGCTTCTTCCAGCAGTTTGGGTTGAATTTCCGGATAAGTCCAATTAATCGGTAGTTCATCCATAATTGCTATTTTTTCAATTTCACTGTGAAGCTCTTTTTCAAATGTATATATATCTGAGAAGAATAATTTTCCAAAAGTCTCCATTCCATCGAAATTATCTGGTGCAGTCACAGAATATATACAAATTGGAGTAATATCAAAAGTTATTGCTCCTGTTTCTTCATATAGTTCTCGTTTGGCTGTTTCAAGAATATCCTCACCATCTTCTCTATGTCCCCCCGGTGCCTCCCATGTATTTCTTTCCTTGTGCTTGCAAAATACCCATTTACCATTATGTCTGGCAATAATAACTGCAAACTTCAGCATTGAATCATTAATACTATCATAAAAATTCACTTTCGTCATATAATGTTCCTTATTAGATTTCATCTATTTTCTTGCCATTATTGCTCTCACAAATAGAGCCAAACTAGAGCCATTTGATAAAGCAAATGCCGAAACCCCGCATAAATACAGGCTTTCGGCATTTTAATCCGTTATTCAAACTCCGCTTCGAGTTCTTTATTTCTTGTTATAAACCGACTTTTTTGATATAAAATACGACCTTTTTATCGCATTTATTGCGTCTCGTCTCCACCGTCGCATTTTTTCTGTCCCATAATTGACCCGTCTTGAATTGGTGTCCCGTCCTTAACCGGATTTCCTATGGACTCTAATAATTGCTTCAAATGTTCCTCTCTTTCTAAGACCGAACCTCTAAATGGTGGTTTCTTATCAAAAAGGTATGATGCACCATCTAAGATGTCTATAATTATACTACACAATGAAACATATCGCAACGACATTTCAGTAAATGTTTCCTCTGACAAAGGGAAATCCCCAGCAGATATACTACTGGAGATTTCAGTTAAACTATATTTCATTTCTTGTATTGTATCCAAGATTTTTTTAATATTTACCTTACTACCGACAACACAAATATTAGAATATATACAGCTCTTAGCAATAAAATCCTTCTTACTCATTCCGCTAAGTGCTGCTTTTTCTTCTATAATAATACGCTCCCATTCTTCTGGTCTAAAAGCAATAGTCTTATTCTTATGTACCCCTGGCATTGTTAGTCCTCCTCACCATTGTAAAGTTTATCCAACATATCTGCTGCCTCCTTAGCATCTTTATCAAACATATGGGCATAAATGTTTAATGTTGTTTTTATACTCTTATGTCCTAATCGTCTTGAAATAACAGCCACATTTACACCTTGAGAAATCAATAAAGATGCGTGACTATGTCGTAAATCATGTACCCTTATTGGAGTAAGTCCTGCAAGCTCTGCTCCTCTCTTAATTTCCTTTTCAAGATGGCTTTTGGTAACAACAAACAATCTATCCTTAGCACCTCTACCATATAACATTCCACAGTAATCTTTCATTTCATCCACCACAAATTGTGGCAAATAAATTATTCTGATACTAGACTTAGTCTTAGGTAAAGAAATTACATCTTTTCCATCTGTACGATTTAAAGACTTTGTTACACTCAGGGTCTTTTTTTCAAAATCAATATCCGCAATATTCAAGGCTAAAAGTTCTCCTAATCTGATACCTGTCCAGTACAATAAGAAAAAAGCATATTTAACTACAGGTTTATCTGAAACTGCATTTAAAAATCGTTCCATCTCTTCCTGCATCCAAATCCCCATATTTCCAGAATCTTTATTTCCCATCCCCCCTGCTACCTTACAAGGATTAAATGATAAATTGTAAATTCTGCACGCATGATTGAAAATGGCACTTAACTGACCATGTATTGTGTTAAGATAAGAGTCAGAAAACCCCTTCTTCTTAATCTTATTTTGCCATTTAATAATATCTTCCGCAGTAATACTTGCTAACTCCCTATCTTTGAAGTATGGCATAATATGTAAAGCAACAATGTGCTCTTTTGTTGCCAGAGTGCTGGCTCTTAAGTCGGCACTCTGATTTTCAAGATACTCCTGATAAAATGATTGAAATGTCATACAAACATCTGATTGCTCTTTTCTTATAAACTCATTCATCCAAGCAGTAGCTTCTTTTTTAGTCTTAAAATTGTACTTGTGTTTTCTACAATTCACACCTGCATAATTCTTATATCTGAATTGAATTGAGTAAGTATTGTTTTTTTCTTTTTTAATTGATGCCATTAGGCGATACCTCCTCTATTTTTACTTTGAGACTTTTCTATTATCTGTACATCTACATTGCACTTTCCAATATTGCAGATAGCGATGTTCAAATTAAATTTTTCCATCTCTACTGTAATTTTCTTTCCCGCTTGCATTTCAAATATGTATTTTTCCATCCAAGCCTCAGCATCTCTTTTCCTATCAAAACCACCTTTTTGCTTTCTACAGGTTGCCCCAGTGCAGTCTCTAAAGCGAAACTGCACAAACCATTTTCCATTAGGATTTCTTTTAAAATAAGCCATCTTACATCTCCTCCATAACTCCGCCATAATATCTCTCTGAAAAATATTTCTTTGGCACTTTACCGGCAACCACAATATATTTTTTCTTTTCAAGCTCCTCATTAAGTCTCTTAATAATCTTGTAAGCCTGACCTCTTGATACTCCAAGCATCTGTGATACATCATCTGCAGTAAAATATATTTTGTTCATATTAGTAATCTCCTGATATTTAATATTATCGAGAAAACTGTGCACTGATTTCTTTCGATGATGTTATGATATTCCTTACCGGAGCATATTTCGATTTGCCTAAGATAAACTTATTTTGCCTTATTATTTCTGCTACTCCTAACAAAAAATTGCTAACATCGCATAAATGTCTACCCTATAATTCTGCAATTCCACTATTTAACACACAAACACTCATTATTTCTATAATGTCTTTATCCAACTCGGCATAATAACATTGTTAACAATTTTCATAGCTCACCACCAAACCTTTCCAGTGCCTCCATCAGCTCATCATCTTCCAAGTTAAATAAATCCTTGCCACCTGCACAATCAATCAAAAGCTGTCCCAAACGCAGATCTGGATGCTCTCTCCATACTTCTTCAAGTTTTCTAATTACTGGTGATATACGACTACGTTTTCTTGTGGTTTTCCCTGAGCAATGCACATATAACATACACCCATCAAACTCAAAGAAATAACAGTCCTGTTTTAAATCTGACTCATACTTATTAATTGCATCATCAAAAATATCGAGAAAAGTCTGTAGTTTTTCATATGTATTTGTATCATCTGTATAAAAACTTAAAATCTCCTCATCCACAAAATCATCACCCATTTTTACTTTGACTGTTTCCAGCTTAATATAGGTAACACCCTCTTTTTCTAAACCTTTTAAAAGCTCTGCTTTGAAATCTGTGTTGAAACAGGCACATATACCACCCCGATTAATATAGAAACAAGGAACATTGTAACTCAGCCACATAAAATCATCTCCTCTCTAAGAATAAATGGAATCAAGTCCTCAAATATAGGTAAGGCTTCTTCCTTACCCAATACCTCGACAAACTCTTTATTTATCCAACCACCATAGATACAATAATCAACTATATCTCTTTCACTGCGGATAGTTTCATCAATATCAATAATTAGATAAAATGTCCTCTTTACATCATCTGCAACAGATGGCAGGTCATCAAAAAGAAGTCTAGTATCTGGGTTCTTTGTTGAATTGATTTTTGACAACCTGACTGACTTGTCTTTCATAAAGTCAATCAACATAATAGCAAGTCTTCTACTTCTCAGCTTTTCTTTTAAAAGTGTTTTTGCAAATATTTTCTTATCACAAATTACACCAGCCTCAAACCATTCTTTGTAAGTTAAGATAACTTCACAACCCTCTGGATATTTCATGTCTATTAATTGAGCTATATCTGGCAGGTCTCGTTTCCAGTCATACTCAAACTTACGACAGAAAGTAAATAAGTTTTCACCATAGTCAAAATTAACTGCTTCAAAATCTTTTACTGCAGATAAAATACCATAGACATCATCCTCATTCACACATACTGCAAGCAGGATATCAATATCTAATTTCTTTAAAGCATTGATAACTAAGCGGTCAAGATGCTTCGTATGCGTATAGATACCTCTTTGTGAATTGCTAATTAAAATAAGACCTTCCTGCTCACACCTATTGATATATGTGATAGGAAAAACTCTATCAATATCAGCTCCATCACGAATCGCATATCTATCACCTTCTATGAAACTGCAATTTCTCTTCTTAAGAAAAGCTATAGATGCCTCATCTCGAAAAGGAAATTCTTCATTCCCTACAAGCATTTCAAATCTAGCATACACATCTTCACATACATGGTATATATCATCACTAAATACACCATATTGTCCTGGGTGGTAAAGAATAACTTTAATCAAGCAAATCAACTCCTTCCATAAAATCTCTAAGTAAACTCTTTCCATTGAATGCATCAGGACTAATCAGTCCTTCTGGATGGTTTTCTTCAGTTATACGAGTAACAGTTACTCCATGCTTATAAACTACATTGTCTATAGTTACAGGTCTGCTGCCTATATTGTTTACAACCAATCTCTTGATTGAATCGCTCATATGGTAAGTGTTTACTGAACCGCCTATAAATTCATAATGACGAAAATCAACTATCCCTGAAAGCTGGTATAGATAGGAATCCTTAAACATTCCCATATGTCTCTGACTACTTAGGCGATGAACTTTATCTTCATATTTAAAATAGACATTTAAAATACCACCAGCTCCTATTTCAATGAATAAATCTCCATTAAAGATTTCCTTCTCTAACCAAGCAACAAAAGAACTTTCTTTTTCATGGGCTAATTTTATTGCTTCGTCTACAAAGGCTCGTGAAATATTCAAACGCTCCAAATTGTCTTTGGAAAATTCAGCAAATCTATCAGTCCATCTAATATCCTCGAATGGACAAAGGTATTCACGGCCCGACATTGTATGGAAAATAAAAGCCTTGTTAGGCTCATCAACTTCAACAGTATCAATCATAGATGTAAGAATAGATGAGCAAGCTAAGAACCTATCATCATCCTTTACAGGAAAGCCTCCCAACACAAAATTTTCTAAAATTTCTTCAACATGCCATTTTGCTAACTTAGTCATACACAATCACCCCCTATCTTTGGAAAATACACAATCGTATCAAGACCTAAAGCGTCATAGGATACCCCCTCCAACGAAAAATCAACATCTTCAATACCATTGTCATCCAGATACTTTGTAAGCTTAATAATAAAATCCATGAATGAATCCTGCTGGCTAACTACTACACCTAAACAAGTTCTGCCAAACATTCCACGACCTGAGTAGTTTTCGTAAATATTATACTTAGGATTTTTTCCACAAAATTTCTGATACCATCCTCGATACTCATGCAGTCACCTCCATCGGATATATTTTTTTCAGCTTATAAAAAGTAGTTTTCTTAATCCCCATCTCTCGCATTGCTTCAACAGCTTTCATATCCCCACTTGCAACCTTCTCCATAACAGCCTCATAATTTTCTGGTTTTCTCACAGTAGGTCTGCCAAACACAACACCCCTATTTTTAGCTGCCTGTATTCCTTCAGACTGGCGTTGATGATTTTTCAGTCTCTCCTCCTCTGCAATAGATGCCATAACCTCAATAAGAATATTGGATACCATTTCCAGTATCCAATCCTGACCATCACACTCCATCAGAGATGTTGGAACATTGAGGATTTTCACTCGGATCTCGTGAGCTTTGAGCCACTCCAGTTCTTCTTTTATCATCTGCTTGTTTCTGCCAAGCCTGTCCAGTTCCTTGATGACTAAGGTATCACCTGCTCGAAGCATTGTATTCTTCAAAGCAAGATATCCCACCCTTTCAAAATCCTTACCAGACTGCTTGTCTACAATGATATTTCTCTCTGGAATGCCATACTCAAGCAAAGCTTCAATCTGCCTGTCAGTATTCTGATGTGAAGTGCTGACTCGTGCATAACCAAATTCCATAGTAGCAAGACTCCTTCCATTAAATATTGATTTCCGTTCGTAAAAGTCCCTGTAACTGAGCGAACCTCCGCAAATAGCAAATACCACATTTCTGAACCATTTTTTACCCTCATATTTGATAGTGCGTAAAAGCATGGTTTTATGAACGCAGTACCTACACCAGTTCAGACCGATATAACAGCCTGTTCAAAATACCACCGCATAATTTAAGCTGTGTGCCACTTTTAAAAGCCTCATCGAAGTATTTGGCATTGAACCATAAAATCGGCTAAATAAGGCAAATACAAGCAAATGAACTTTTTAAGACATTTCCGAACGGTTGCTGGTACTATAACTCTTTGTGCAAAGCTATTGAAGTGTCTAGTTCTGCCAAAAAGTACGCAGGGCATTTGGTGGTTATGTATGATTTCCAAAGAATAAGCCTTTCTCTAAAATAAAGAAGAAAGCCAACAATCACTTTTTGTGACAATTTGATTTTTCAGCCAATAACAGGAATGCCCATAATTCAAGGTTCAGCATTTCAAATTTGCCGTAAAGTGTTACAATTTGCGAAACATCCATCACTTTTTTCAATCAGTTTCATTTTCACAAGCAAGGACACCAATCACTCTTGTGTCAATATTTCAAAATCTTATGGATACTTTAGGATTTGCTATTAAATAAAGTAGATAAGGAATACAGAACTGGCTTATAGATAATATTGATTTATACACAGATACAACTATTTTTATCTCTGCATAGCAGTCTCTTGTTTTTGTATGACTGCTATATTTTCACAGCTATGCATTTATACATCATTCAATTTTCTTGGGAATTTGGGAAATCACTAAAAGGATTTATTGATTTGCGATTTCAATAATAATTCATATTGTTTATAGAAGAATAGATTAGAACAAAGACTATTATCAAGAACAATTATCAGTCCGACAGAATATAACATAGACCAGCTCATTATAAAATCAGAATGTATTATTTCATGATAGAATCACTTAACACATAATCAGTACATATAAAATCATGGTAGTCCTGATTAAGACATTTTAAGAATAACTGTATCCAGTATAGCACAGATGATTTCATATAAGCGTATATCTGCTCATGATAAGAATGGCTCTATTCATAAAAGAATTGCTCCAAGCACCTACAAACAGACTTAATTACAAACTTATTTCATTTTAAAACACATAAAAAGATAGCTACCGCTTTGATAGCCATCATACTGTGTTCATATTTCTTAGTATAATAATTTAATCAGAGGATTTGTCATTTTTATTATTCCGAGCAAAATTCGCTATAATTTCTGCGTCACTCAACTCATCATCTTGACGATAACAAAAGCTAATAGTTTTATCATTTCCTAATGTATTGAAAAGATTCTCTCTGAGAAGCCTTGTCTTTGCTGTATTTTTACCTGAACGATTTATTTGCTCACCATTTGCATTTTTACCATTGTGTCGTGCATTATAACAACAAAATCCCTCATTATGTTCTCTTTCATCAATAATATTAAGTACAGTATTACGATATTGATTAGTTAAAGGTATATAATGGTCAGGCATTTCATTATTAAAACTATTATATAAATTCCAAATTCCATTTCCAGCCCCATTTCCATTCATATAAAAATAATCTCTAATTTCTTCATCCGAAGCCTTAAAATCATATGAATTTGCATATGTTCTTAAGATACGATTTTCATCATCTCTATCAATAAATGTAAGCATAACAGCATAATATTTTGTGCCTCTATCTAACTCTCGCAAGTCTTCGAATACAACTAAATAATCATGACCATTAAACTGAAAATCAAATGCGGTAATATACCAATCGTTTTCTCGTATACTTTTTAACAAATTTTTTATGTTAGCTAAAACTAATGCCATACACCCATCTCCTTCCTTTTTTTAATTATATCATACATACAACCTAAAAGAAAATTATTTATCACGTTAACTTCAACAACCTAAAAAATAGCCAAATATTAAAGATGCTTTCGCCATATGACTGCAACAATAGATGAAGTATATGATATAGAAAATGAGAACTGCCACCATATGCTGACTGCAAAAAAAGCACAGCCTACCACATTTAGACAGGATCTCCGCCGATTTTACGGATGAAAAAACATATAAGACACACAATGCACAAGAAATATTCACTCAACATATTTTAACTTACAGTTTTCAGATGAATATAATTGTAGCTGGAACACCTCGACAAATATATGGGAAAAATACCGCATAAATAGTAATTTTCACAAGGTCGTAAAAAGTCGAAAAATTGTCGGAACTTTGCTAGAGCCGATTTGTGCCACTTTTAATAGCAGGTGGCACAAGTTACAAGGCAACACGATTTAAAGGGCTGTATGAGGCGGAAATGAGAGCCAAAACCGATAAAAAGTACCCCTGATACTGTTAAATATGCAGACATAAGAAAAGACCAGTAAATCCAATTGAACTTACTGGTCTCTGATATTTTATTAATAATTTTGAATTGCAGAGATAACATCTCCTTGATTGCTATCTTCCTCACCAAAACTTTTCATATCTTTATATGCTGAGAGCTTTCTTCTATATTCATCCTCCGAAACCTCTATATCACTTCCAATATAATATTTAAAAGAAACAGTATCACCTGATAAGTCCTCTTCATAATAACCGTCAAAAATTGATTCATAATCACCATTTTCATTACACTGACTAACACTATCATAATAGTATCCCATATTACCACCCCCTATATATAAATAACCATTAGCAGCCCTAGGATATCCATGCGAGAATTCTATATTTTTTACTTCGTTATTCTTGTTTATATAATAAAACTCCCTTTCACTAGTAGAAGAACCATATAAAAATATCTCTGGAATATTATCTGAATTAACATCTTCTAAAATGTATTTATAGTCTGACAAGTTTAATGGACTATTATTTATATAATCAATATATGCCTGTTTCCACCCAGTCATATTACTTGTGTCTACAATTTCCCTATCTTCGTTAATAAGCTTATCTGTTACAAAAAGAGAATCCTCTTCACTATGATGTGATGCTACTCCAAAAAAGGCTGTGTAACTATATCCTGGATTATTTTTCTTTTCTTTCTCTGACATTTCATGAGCATCATAAATTGCATTAATTAACCATTCCTCTGGATTATTCGCATTGTTTACTAATGAAACAGCATACATTTTTTCTTCACTATCATTTGTAACTCCACTACAATTATATTTAACATTCACAAAAATGTGTAATGTTGCATCTGTACCTGCTTTATATTTGAAGTTGCTAAAATTTGCATCTAAATTAGATACACTACAACTATAATTTACAGTTCCCTTATCTAATTGATATCTATGCTTAAAAGCAATTTCATAAGCACCTTCCCCTGTACCATATTCTCTCAACCCAAGAAAATTATCTGTGTCAAAATCTTCAACAATCCTCATTCCTTCAGCTGGTGTAAAAGCACCAACAATACCAGTATATTCTAACATCTCATTAATTCCTTGAGGATAACTCTTTTTACAATCTGGCTGATGAAATTGTTCAAGCCAACATCCTAAGTATAACTGAAAAAAATCATGTAGCTCCCTACTGCATATAGTGCTTGTGTCAATAGTTAAATACTCATCTTTTTCTTCTGTGCTTTCTGTAGCAGCTTCAGTTTCTGCAACAACATCTGTTACACTTTCTGTAACCTTTTCCTTTTCTGTATTCTTAAAATCATTCTTCTTGCCACATCCTGTTAATGCTCCTACTACCATGACTGCCGACATGATAGCACATAATATTTTCTTTCTCATAAATTTATCTTCCTTCTAAAATTAAGACCAGTAAATAATTAATCATTCACTGGTCTTTTGTATCCTGCTAACCTAATATCTTTTTCTTTGCAATATCAAAATCTGCCTGCGAAATAACACCTGAATCCAGTAAGTCTTTGTATTTTTTAAGTTCATCAGCTCCTGAGCTATTGCTAACTGTATTTGGTGCTTCTTTATAATTATCTTTCGCCTGACGTAAAGCTCTCTGAAAATTATTTACTTCATTTTCATTGTAACTTGATGCTTTAAATGCTATCTTTCCACCAGCAAATGATATTTCAAATACTTTTACCTTTAAAAACCAATATAATCCCCACAAAACAATTGTTGGTAATATTGCTACGAATATAACCAATAAAATGCTTGACCAACCTTCAGATTCATTTAACTCTGGGAGAGATGCTACTAGACTAAATGTAAGAACAACTGCCCATATAGTACACAAAATAGCCAGTATCATTAACCAAAAGCGTTTGATAAATGTAAATCCTGTTCCTGTCACATCCTTCAAGTCAACTGTTTTTTCTTCCTTAGTTGACTTATAATTATTCCCACTCTTGGTATAACACTTTCCTCTAAAATAAACCCTCTTATCAGTTACTGTACAAAATCCATTTTCTAACGAACCAGTTGATAAAAAGTTTCTAAGATAATTACTACCCAGAGTAGAAATTTCTTTTTCGTTTGCATCCACAAACAAATTACTCATATTGTTCATAAAATAAATTTCTCCTTCTTTTGAATATTATTAAAATTAGATACCATGTAAAATTATATCATAAAAAGAAATTTTATTCAAATTATGGTATAATACTGGTGGTGATTAAAATGAATTTATTAAATGAAGTATTAAAAAATAAAGAACAAGGTTATGCTTTTTATTATCAAGATGAAAACCAAAAAATAACCAAAGTAAATGGCAAATTAGCAGATATAAATAGTAATGATATTAGTTTTGATACTGATTTTAGACTTGCATCAGTTAGCAAACAATTTATTGCCTACGGTATTATAAAACTGGTTGAAAATAAATTGCTAGATTACGATACAACTATTATAGAAATATTTAACGATTTACCGGAATACTTTAATAAAATTACGATAAAACATTTATTGACACATACATCAGGTATTTATGATTATGAAACTATCCCTCACAAAGATGATGACAAACAAATCTTAGATAGAGATATTTTGACATTTTTACAAACCACTACACAAACTTATTTTGAACCTGGTAGTAAGTATCAATATAGTAATACTGGTTTCATTCTTTTAGGCTTAATTATCGAAGAAGTAAGTAAAGAAAAAATAGCTATATATTTAGGGAAAATATTCAAGGAAGTTGG
>ENA-OURV01000048-OURV01000048.1-human-gut-metagenome-genome-assembly--contig:-NODE-48-length-91488-cov-9.696827_pt1 | contig 91488 bp, 97 predicted proteins | sample MGYA00242141_ERZ509072 | MGnify/ENA primary metagenome ERZ509072 (study PRJEB26280, sample SAMEA2338763) | human gut metagenome | biome: human gut; feature: human-associated habitat; material: faeces... | reverse complement strand
CGAAATCAGTTTGCGAGCAATCGCACATGGGTTCGAATCCCATCCTCTCCGCCAAAAAGTCCAGTAAACTCAAGGGTTTTCTGGACTTTTCCTTTTTCTCGGCAAGGTGTTGATCTTGCGAAAAATGCGGGAAATCAAGCCCTTTTTCGGCTGTTTTTTGCACGTTTGTTAGAACCGGCAATGTCCGAAAAGCCTTATATATCAAGGCTTTTCGGGGTTGCCTTGATTTTTTCGCAAGAACTGAGCTTACCATCCCTGACTTTTGGTGTCCGGAAGCACAAGAACATTGTCCATAACGTTCGCGGAAGTGATCTTTGATTTGTAGTCCAGATGGCTGTAAATATTCGCCGTCGTGCTGATATCACTGTGACCGAGCCATTCCTGTATCTGCTTCATCGGAACATCGTTTGCAAGAAGCAATGATGCGCAGCTGTGTCTGAGGTCGTGGAAGCGAATATGTCGCAGACCGTTTCTCTTCAGAATTTTGCTGAAGTTCTCCGTAACCGCGTTGGGATTGAAGATCGTTCCCATAGCGTCAACAAAGATATAACCGTCGTAGTCGTAACTATAACAGTTTCCGCAGACGCGCTTATTTTCCTTCTGCTGCTCTTTCAGTTCCAGAAGCTTTTCTCTGAAATGTCCCACCAACGGAAGCGAACGTAGACTTGATTTTGTTTTGGCGCGGTCCTCGCTGATGATCACAGATTTGCCGTCCACTTCTGCTTCGGTTACAATATGCCTGATGGTGATGGTATTGCGCTCAAAGTCAATCGCATCCCATTTCAGGCCGAGAGCTTCACTTCGCCTCAGCCCGTAAAAAGCTGTCATCTGAATCAGCAAGGAATAGGGATGATCTTTCGTCACTTCAAAAAGTTTCTCCAGCTCATCCAACCGGTAGTAATCGGCGATATATTTCTGCTTTTTCGGACGTTCCACCTTATCAGCGGGATTAAACGGAATGAGATCCATCTTTACGGCATATTTCAGAGCTTTGTGAATATTTGCGTGTTCGTGGATCACCGTGCTGGCGGAAACGGATTTCAACTCATACACATAAAAACTCTGAATATGCTTGGCCTGAATGGAACCGAGTGTGAGACCGGTATCGCGAAAATACGGTACAATCTTTTTCTTGACCATCTGTGTGTAAGAAGAAAAAGTAGTCTTTTCCACGGAGCCGCGAATAATCTCAAGCCACGTTTCCATATAGTCGGCAAACAGCATATCCGCAGAGAGATGCCCGTTACCGCTGCTGACCGGCGGCACATAGGTCTGCCGTGTTTCTATCAGCATTTTCTCAGCTCGTTTTTTGTTTCCCTTCACGGGAAGTCCTGTCGGGATCCACGGCTGCTTTCGCTTGCCGTCGGAGTCCGTATAACTCAGGACCATATAGTAATAGTCGTTTTTAATTTGCAGGTGTCCTGCTATCATAATCTTTACCTCCTTTGTCGATAGCAAAAGAACGGGCACCCTTTCGGACCGTAATCATTATACGGCCTACTCGAATGCCCGTCCAATGTGCCATTTCAGTTCAAATCAAATTTTTACGCTGCCGGTCCGGAATTACCTGCCGAAAGCGCGTAATTGATCACGTTGACTTTCGGAACGCGGTATGCGTTGCCGATCTTGATACCAGGGATATATCCGTCGTTGATGAGCGAATAGGCCAGATGACGGCTGATATTCAGCATGCTCTGCACCTGTGCCACGTTTACAATATCGGGATAATCAGTAAACATCACCTCGTACATCGTCTGGATTTCAGTCTTAGTCATCGACACCACCCCCATCGTCGCCAAGCACATGAGCAAGGAGCGTATCAAGCTCTTTTTCGGTGTTTACCGGAGTAAGTCTGATTTTGCCTTTTTCGGCATCGTCCTCCTCGTAGGGAATGAAGCTGTCGCAGACGAGATTATCGAGCTTTTCGGTCACACCTGCGGTGACGTACTCGATTTCCTCACGGCTGAGAATAAAGGTCAGGTCATTGCCGAGCTCGTCCCCAAAGGAAACGGTCATTCTGCCGTTGCTGCGGTCATAGCCACGACGGAAACAAGCGTTAAATTCCGTGAACATATCCTCTACGAACATGCACCCCTCGTCCGAAAAATCGGCGATCATTTTATCAAGTTCCTGCTTTCTGGTTTCGTTGAAATAGTTGAGTTCGTTATTGTTTTTCATAGTTTTAATCTCCTTTCAAATTAGCGGACGTCGCGATCTCTGCGCTGACGCTCCAAGTGTTTGTTGTAAAACTCCATAGCCTTGACAAGTGTCTCGGTCATCTGTTTAATAGAGGTATCCGGGCGGAAATAGCTCCGCAGCGAATCCACCGGAACCTTTACATATTCTTTTTGATTGCCCTTTACTTCGGATAGTACCTGCATCGCAGTTCTGTCAGTAAACGTCTGATCCTCGCTCATGCGGCGCAAACGCTGAGCCTGAGAAAGCGACGGTGTCACCTCGTCGCAGTCCATAATGGAGAAGAGCGCTTCCTGTTCAAAATCCTGCAGATACGAAAGTTCCACCGCCGGAGTAAGGGCAATTTTACCGTCATCCACCATTTGGAGAATATCGGGAATCAGCTCGGTCAGCCGGATATATCTGCGGACCTGATCCTTGCTTTCCCCCGCAGCATCGCCAACAAGTTCAACGGACAACTTCTGCGCAAGTTGCGTAGAAGCTTTGCCCTGATGCTTGATGGCCTCAAGTTTCATCTTGTAAGCAAATGCCTTTTCAGACGGCAGGATATGCTCTCTTTGCAGGTTGCTGTCCACCATCGTGATAACGGCTTCCTCGTCGGTAAGATTACGGATGATCACGGGCATTGTTTCCATACCGAGCGCGCTGCAGGCAGCAAGCCGTCTGTGTCCGGAAATCAGCTCATATCCGCCGCCGTCCTTCGGACGTGCCAGCGCAGGAGCAAGAACGCCGGAATCGGCAATGCTCTTCATCAGCTCGGTCATTTCTTCATCGTTCTTCACCTTGAACGGGTGATCCTTAAAGGGCGTAAGCTCTGTCAGCGGAATCTCCTCGACCTTTGGTTTCCGGATATCCGCACGTTCCTGATCGTTCATGAACAGCTCATCGTAGCCGGTCAATCCCAAATCAATTACTTGGTTTTTCTTCATAAAATCATTCCTTTCTGCTGTAATCAGCGTTCATAATCGTGTTCTTCTCTCTGAGGAGAAGACTGTTCTCGAATGGCCCGTTTCTCTCTTTCGGAAAGATATGGGTCGTTTTCCAGCCGCGCCTCGAATTCAGCTTCCAAAAGCTCACGGAGCTTCGGATTATCTTCAATCACATTGCAGGCTGTTTTCTTCTTTTTGCGCAGGTCTGTAAGCACTGTCGTGCAGGCCGCGCATTTCTTTTTGAGTTCCGCCATCTGAACGGGATCAGTGCAGTTCCGCTGCTTATTACGAATTTTGCTGCGGACGGCAGTCACCTCGTCGATCTCCGCGTTCATCCGGACGATATAGTTTTGAATGTCCTGTGGAGTCTCCAGATGCTCCTGACAGACCAGCGTCACCTCATCGGTGTACCGATCCAGCTTGCGGCAGGCCTCGCGGCATTCCGCCGACAGGGGCTTCTGATACTGTTTTTCGTACATCGGAGCGATACCCAGCACGATGGCAACGCATCGAAAGAAGCTGATATAGCCTGTCACGCGAGGAGCGCGGAAATAAAAATCCCGCTTGCGGTAATACATTTTCGTAGGCGGGTTTTCTCTCGCATATTCTCTTGTGAAGGGCTCCAGGAACTCGAAATATCTCTGCATTACCCGGTAGTCCCGTTGGTTTTCTATCAACCTGTCCTCGATACTTTCCTTGCTGTACTTATCACCAAGCCGGAAGGTACGGGCACCTTTCTTTGAACCGATGGAACGGATCGTCGCGTACTTGTAATAGGGGCCGCTTTCAAAAACATATCCCATCTTCCGCAGCACCGTCGATAGTTCGTTCCAGCTGGATGCCATCGTCATAGCTTTATCCAGTGCCTCTCGCATCAGATTGAAGCGGGTTGGTTCACCATTCTTTTCGGCAAAGTAGACGGAACGCGCCGTTTTGTGCTTCTGCGGGTTCTTTACCACCGACAGCCCATGCTCTTTGCAGATGCGGTCCGACATAGCACGGAGCTGATAATAAACGCCGTATTTGGCTTCCAGCTTTTTTCCGTCCCACATCCCGACGGAGTTCACAACAAAGTGATTGTGGTAGGTCCCTGTGTTGAAGTGCGTTGCCACAAGCACCTGATAATTATCACCCCACAGCCTCCGAGCTGTTTCCAGCCCGATCTGATGGCACTCCGCCGCCGACACCTCACCGGTCTTGAAGGACTGGTAAGCGTGGTAGGCAACGTTGCCGCCGGTCTTGCCGAAGCGCTTCTGCGTAGTGGTCATTTCTTTGATTGCCGTATCTGGCGAACAGTTTACACCGGAGACGGCGTAGCTCTGTTCACCCTCGTCGAGCGTCTTGGCTTTGTTGGCGGCATAGATGAGCACCTGCTCCAGATCTGTCAGCTTTGTCTTTTCGGGATTGCTGCAATACTCCACGACACGGGAGACGCTGTCATGGATCGCCCAAATCTTCGTTACCGCCATCGGCATCATCCTCCTCTCCGTGGTAGGCTTTCAAAAGCAGCCCCTCGATCTCCGTAAAGGCGTCATTAAACTCGGTCATGGCGACCTCATAGCGGATACTGTCGTGGAGCTTTGTCAGCTTCCGGTACGCCTGCATCAGTTCCTCACGCGGGGCCTCCTTCACCGCCGATTCCGTTCCGAGTGTGCGGAGATATTCTGACATATTCATGCCGCACTTCTTCGCTTTTCTTCGGATGGTATTCTTCTCGGTTTTGAAAACCCTTACGTTGATTTCATCCGTTCGATTACGCATAGCTTTCACCTCCTCTCAGCGGGGTTACAGGGGCGCGCCCCTTTCGTATCGGGAGATACGGGGGAATTGGGAGCCGGACGGCTATACAAATCCCATGCTCGCTATCCTTACGGATAGAAAAGCGGTGTATAGCCCCGCGCCCCTCAGAACGGTAATTCTTCATCGTCGTCCACCTCCTCCCATGACGCAAATGACGCTTGTGACGGTAAAACGGGGAATGAGGATATACCGTCATTCTGTGCCCGCAGTGACGCAAGCCTCTCGGTCCCGGAAAGACCGTCATCACCGTCAGCACCGTCATTCAGCGTTAAGCTGATCGTTCTCGCTGCCGCCGTTTTGCGGTACTCATAGGTGATACCCATCGGAACAAATACCTCGCTGTAAAAGCGTGTCAGATACTTGCTGGCAACGTTGGGTTTCAGCACGGTATTGCCGACAGCGGCAAGCAATTCGGTAACAGTACCCTCAAACTGTCTGTGCTCAAAAAGAAAATCCACGACCTTGAACACAAAATCGGGGATTCTTTCCTTACGTAGATCGTCGGCGCTGAGTTCTTCGGTAATCTCCCATTTGACGCCGCGCATCTGCATTTTCAGTTTTTTCTCCTCCACGTCACGCCCGGTGATGCAGAGCGTGGCATTGTCTCCGAATCGGTCCTCCTTACGCAGGATCATGCCGGTATCCGCCACGCCCATAATGCCGGTGGAGCCGGTCATATCATTGAAGATATTTCCGCCGTCCCGTTCCTTGCGGGTGTGGTGTACGACGAAGATACAGATACCGTGATTGTCTGCGATCTTCTTCAGAGAGGACAGATCCTTGTAGTCCTGCGCATAGGCGTTGACCTTCGCGGACGCGTTGTCTCTTACCATCTGAAGAGTATCAATGAAGAGCAGCCCCGTGGAGGGATAATCCTTCAATACGTCCTCGATCTGGCTTTCCAGTTCGGCACCGAGCTGACCGCAGGAGAAACCAAAATGCAGGTTGTCCGGCGGAGTGTCCGTCAGGTCCTGCATACGCTGCTGAACGCGCCATTCGCGGTCCTCCAGTGCGAGATACACAACGTCCGTCTTTCTGGTGGGCAGTCCCCATACGGGTTCGCCTTTGCTGATCTGGAGGCACATCCAAAGCACCATCCAGCTCTTGCCGATTTTTGAGTCACCGGCCATGATTGCAAGACCGTCTGAGAGGACACCGTCGATGAGCATTTTCGGATGCTCAAGGGGCTTGTAATACAGGGTCTCTGCATCGATCAGTTGAATCTTTCCCATGCTTCATCATCTCCTTCCTTTTAGCGGGTTGTTTTCTGACCATCATGATTTTTCACCTCCTTTCGCTCTCGGATTTGTGGGAGCAGTTACCAAATAATTAAGCCCGGAGAAATCCGGGCATCAAAAAAGCACCTGCCGATTTTTCATCAATCAACAGATGCTTAAATGATTCTTTTTCCGTCGAAGCCGTAATCGACGTCGGCGTATTGTTCAAACGCCTGGCCGATCTTTCGGAGCCGCTTCAGTACGCCGCTGTGGTTGGCATAGCCGAGCTTTTCCGCAACTTCTTCCATTGTGTAGCCTTCCAGCCTGAGCTGAAGGATCTGCTTGTCCTTTTCGGACAGTGTTTCCATGAATTGCTCTGCAAGAACCTTTACCGTAGATTCGTTCTCGAAATTCGCTGACTCGTCTTCGATATCCCATTCCAGCCCGTCGTGTTCTTCAGCATAATCCGTCTTGAAGCCGTCCAGAGAAATTTGCGGATGCTGTGTCTGCGTGTGATACCACTTGCGGTAGAAATCCTTTTTCTGATTGCTGGCGCGGGTATCAAAATCTTCAAAGCAGCGGTATTCCTCTGCGATTGAAATGACCTCTCGCATTCCGTGGTACGCCATCGCCTGAGGAACGAGCCAAAGAAGAATATCGTTGACCTCTGTTTCCGTTACCCAGTCAATATCTCCGTTCATCCGCAGCAAACGGCTCGACGGAGGTATCACATTTTCTTCCAGCATTTCCTGAACCCAGTACGCGGGAGAGTGGGCAAATATCCACGCCGGATCGTAACCGGAATACACTTCCATGTATTCGCCGGGACACATATACGGCCAGACCATATATGCGTAAGCATCCATCATCAACTGAAGGAACAGATCACTTTCTACGACGGCAACTGCATTATAATCGCGAATTAGCTTCTGCGGGTTGCGCGGAATACTGTTCAGCTCCTTTCCACACTGCTCCAGAATCCTCTTCGGAATAAAGTAGTAGGCAGACAGATATTCCGCGTTCCGGAACGGTGTGATTGTACCGTCTTTGCGTTTCATCATAATTGGCATTTTTCTTTCATCTCCTTTCCGAGGATTGTGTCCTCTATTTATTAACGTGACGAGAATTGTAATAATGTTCCTAATATCCGAAATTTTTTCAAAAATATTTTTTCGGCAGTCAGATTATCGCGCCCTCTATTTATTAACGTGATAAAGTCGCCGATATTGTTCCTGTTTTTCAAGAATAATTATAGCATGGATCTTGTCCGTTTTATGGGACATTGAAGAAAAAAGTGTGAGAACGCGGTGAGGTGCTGCCAATTGACACCACCTCAAAAAGAAAAAGCGCCTGCTTTCGTCATGAAAGCAGACGCTCATCTTGTTTTATTCACTTGTCAGCAATACACCAGCTCAGAAAGAACAACTTCTTCCGCACGGTTGCGGATGGAGTTCATGGCGCGTACCCAGCCCAGCTGATCCGCTGCCTTCATTTCTTCGGTGACGTTCTCCGCCGCAGCGTACTGTTCTGTCAGCAGCGCAAGCATTTTCTCCGCCTGCTCGCCGAGCTCCGCCAGGTACCGGTTCAGTCTGCCTGAGAAAAGAAGTTCGTTGTACGCGGTCCGGTTATTCTTCTTCAGGTAGTCACCATGCATCCTCCCGTACAGGTTTACCGGCACTTTCTCTTGAGTCGGTATGTCAAGGTCGGGAACAAAGTAATCGCCATGTTTCGTATAAGTCAGTTCCATAATCAAACCTCCGTGTTTTAGTTTGATTATATTGTACTGACAGCGCTGAGAAAGCGCAAAGGTGTAAATGTTCAGGAATCTATTCGAGTAAAGAATAGGTTCTTTTTTCTTTCTTTTTCGATTTTTTGACACGTATTAATGCTATAATATAAAATTGCCACTCATCGTCTGTAGACTCAAAGTATGCGAATGAGTATAATTTTTAGTAGATTGGAGGTTTATGCCTATGAACATTATCGAAGTGTTTGGCAAAAACGTTCGTAAATATCGTACACAACTCGGTGTATCACAAGAGAAGTTTGCGGAGCTTTGTGGTCTGCATAGGACATATATTAGTGATATTGAATGCTTTCAAAGAAATGTTTCACTAGAAAGCATCCAAAAGATTGCTGCCGCATTGAGTATTGAAGCTTATATGCTTCTTAAGGAGGAGTAATTATGCCCAGAGAAAAAAAGGAGTGGCATCCTCGATTTATCCGATATATGAATATGATTGCTTCCCATCCGAATTATTCTGGCTTGAGAATTGATAAAAAAGCGGATGGCTCACTTGCTTGGATAGCAACAGCTCAGTCCGAAGTGGGTAAAGCGAGAATTAAGTGGTGTGAAGAACAAGCTCAAAAACTTGGAATACCAAATCAACCCGGTATGTATGCCGATGTTATGCTTGCTATTCATCCAACAAAGTGGAAGGTATGCCAGACATGTGGCAAGCAAATGTCTTTGTACTATCACTATCCAAATGCACATTTTCTAAAGTCATTGAATTCCAAATTTCATACAGATTTTTCTGATTGTGATCATATCAGCGATATTTGGGATGAGTTAATAAGTAACGGCATACGCAAAAGGGATATAGCTCTTTTCTTAATTCAAAAAGGCGAATTGCCTTTGGATTACAACGCAAGCAAAGACCAGATTATTGATGCTCTAGAATATGAGTGTCGAAAGGGCAACAAAAAATGTCTTGGTCCTGGAGCAATGTCAAATTTCCCCGATCGCGCCGACGGTTTTCATACATATAATCGGTGCTGCCGGGCTACGCAGGACAAAGGAAGATCAAAAGAAAATCTTAAATCCTACACCAAAGACCGTAGGGCATATGAATATTGGAGTGACGGTAATATTCATGCTGCTAATCAATTTATGGGAAGCAGCTTTTTTGAGGGGACATCTGCGGATCATATTGGCCCTATTTCGTTGGGTTTTGTTCATGATCCAAGATATTTGCAGCCAATGCCTGGTGGCGACAATTCCTCAAAGAGAGATCGTTTGCAACTTGTAGATATTGAAAAAATTATTGAAACCGAAGCTCGCACGCACATCTATCCCATGTCTTGGTATTCGTCCGTTATTTGGGAATACATCAAGCGAAATTACAAGCAGAACCAAAATAAAATATCTGGTGTATATAGAGATGCCCTTAAGCAAAATATGGCTGATTTCATGTCCATCCTATACACCATCTTAGATTTATGCCCTGATAATGGAGAACCGTTCCTTATTGAAGCGTTTCTCAAACCGCACTTCGATTATTTCCTGCACTCATATGAGTTTAATGAGCTTGGAGAAATAATCAACCAATCTCCGCGACATTTTACCGAGCGAAACAAGTATGAGATTGACAGGTATTGCCGAATTGCTATTGAATCTGTGCTTGATTACAATGATAAAGACAACCGGAATACTAATCCGGACTTATTAAAAGCCGAACAGAATCAATTAGATACTATTTGTGCTGAAATCAATTCTGGCGTAAAGCTTGATATAGTGAAGAAGCATATTGTTGATCTGATGACGACAATTCAAAATCGCCAAATCCGCATTATTGAAAGATCCCTATAACAAAAGGAGCTCAGAATTTCTTCTGAGCTCCTTTCTTATGTCATCAAATCATGTCAAAAAGGGTTAATTGATGATATGGCTCTTTTGCCGGTTTCACATCCTTAGTATTATTTTTCGCGCCGTTTTCAGTACAATCATCATCTTCTTCATCCGCGCTGTCATCGTCAGCCGAAGAAATGACTCCTCTGCGATCTGTAACGCTTTCAAGATAATCATCAGCTGCTGAAGTTCCCTTTAAGAACTGTAAGATGCTTGACTCATAATTTGAGTTGTACTTGGCATGTTCTTCGCAAGGAACGTTTTCTAAATCGAAAATAGTATCATAGGCTGTTATCTGCTTATCGGGATTAGGAGTAATCGGTGCCGGGAAAATATCAGACGGAAGGACGCCAAGGTCTTTCCTCGTGCATAAGATAATTACTCTTTTTCTTCTTTGAGGTACACCGTAATGATTTGCCATCAATTTGCGGCCTTCAGTGTAGTAGCCAAGTTCAGAAAACAGCTCGATAATATTTCTATATGTTTCTCCGCCCTGATAGCTTAAGATTCCTTCAACATTCTCAAACACTATCACCTTGGGATTAACACTGGAAACAATATCAACAAAATGTCTAAACAGTTGATTCCGAGGATCGTCCTTCATGCGGTAGCCGGCTAAAGAGAATCCTTGGCAAGGTGGTCCACCACAAATAATATCTGCATTTGCGGCAGTGCCTGCACTAATAATAGCCTTTTTTGTTTCTTCTACCGTAATGTCGCCACAGAGGACTGGTATCTCTGGGTTATTTACTCTTAACGTCACACAAGCAGGTTCAACTATATCATTCGCAATTACAGCTCTAATTCCTGCCCGCTTGAACCCATAAGTCATCCCACCAGCACCAGAGAATAAATCTACGGAGGTTTTGCATCCGGTTTTTTCTATGATTGCCTTTCCGATATTGTAGGCCAACAATACCGGAACAGCATTGCCGACTTGTTTAAGCATATCGGTTTTATTTCCGCAGAAAAGATACTCATCGGGGAAACATTGGAACCGAGCAGCTTCACGTACACTTAAAACTCTTTCGTGGACCGGATGCACATATGTGCCGTTTCCAGGCCTGTTGAAATAGGTTGTTATCGTATACGAAGGCTTAGAGTAATCAATTCTTCCGTAAAGCGTTGTTCTTCCACCCGTTTGTGATATTCTTTCTAGCCGTTTAGACTTTCTTACTGTTTCCAGAGGAATATCTTTCCAACTTCCTCCTTGCGGAACTGGCTTAATCATTTCCAAATCCAAATCGCTTAGTTTGAATGTCGTATGATTTAGAATCTCACCAGCCATCAACTTCTTATACTTAAGTACTATGGATTCTGCGACTTTGCGGTCAAATTGAGGCAGAGTAATCTGATTCTTCTCTAACATTTCAGCTATCGTGACGGACCCATCTGCAAGTGCGTGATAGTCGTCCTCCGTCAGCTTAACGCCAAGCAGGGTAAGGTCATTTACAAACTGGGAAAAAGCAGATTCCGAGTCAGTGATGACAGATTTAACAGGTTGCCCCACATCGGTTTTTCTTGATTTTTTTATGCCATATGCTTCATAAACGAGCTGATCTATTTCGTCCAAAAGCAACTCATCTTTCGTCTGGATATATTCCTGGACTTTGTTGGAAATGTCTTCTTTTTTCGCAAACGATACAGGTATCGGAAAGCTGTCTATCTCATAGTTGTTAATATGATTATTGCTACTCGTAAGCTTAAAATACCAGTCTATGAGGGAGGAATTTAATATCCCCATTAAAAAGAACAAATCAACTCCGTCCTCATTATCAGATACACTTATGAAATTGCAGCTATTTGCCAATACGCTATTCTCGGGAATGACAACAAAAGATATTCTTCTCTTCTTTGCCATATTCACGATTTGCTGACATGCTAGACGTTCGCCCAATACATATTTTTTCTTAGCTGTATACTCGACAAAGTCAGCTTTTACGTATTCAACTTCTGGGACATCATTCATACAGTAGTATCCGACATGGCGTCCTCTGTATAAACGATATGGTGTTTCATCTACAACTATTGAGCCTTTATTAAGCGTCATATCCAATTCGCCGCGCATATTATCAATATACGCTATATCTTTGATAATTGGATGCTCTTTCATCTTGTGGCGAATGGCATATTCTTCTTTTTCAAGGACCAGTATTGCATTTCCGGTAGACTGATCGATGATGTCGTCCACAGAAACCATTGTTCCAGTCGTAATATCACCAGAGAATGATCCGTCAACATATATATTCTCAGTCGGCCCCCCCTTATGAAAAAGCATGGCACAAAGCGCCTGAGAAGCATCTACGTATGTACTTTCTTCAGAGATAATTCTTACAGATTTAAGAGAAGAAATGTCAAGAAGATGCGTTCGCAGTTTGGAGCAGGTTTTATCCGAAAGAATGGAGGCCGGGATTAGCAAAGAAGCAACACCGTTGTTTGCAAGATACTTATCCATGATTTCTTCGACAAACATCTTGTACAGGTTCAGTGTTCCCACCGAAGAATTTGGAAATAGTTTACTAGCGAGCTTCCCGATAGCAGCGTATTTATTACGGTCACGATCATAAAGATCATCACTTTGATAGTGACTACGCTCTGCTTTGAGATTTTTATATGGAGGATTCGTAACTACAAAATCAAATCCGCCCTTGACAATATCTTGGGAGAAAACATCCGCAATCTGAATGTACCGAGTTTTCTCTTCATCAACATCAATCATTAGCCCTGACCCGATATGACTGTCAAAGTATCCGGGCTCAATATCAATGTCAAAATAAGTCTTGGCGATTTGCGTTAGGTTCTTTTTGTAAACCTCTAGCGCACCTTTGTTGATATCACAAACATAGATGTTGTCAATTAATTCCTTGTATTGAGCCGAGGAAAAGCCCAATTCCTTGCACACCCTCAAATAAGCAAACACAAAGTTTCCGGTACCAACACACGGCTCAAGAAAGCTTTTCGTATATAAAGCAGCTTTATCTTCAACTGAAAGACTGTCGACCATTTCTTTCATCATGGCGAGAGTCAATTCGAGATCTGTATAATAGCTTCCTGTCTGCTTACGATGAAGAACATCCATCGAATGCTCAAAGTCGAAACTGTCGCGACCTATTTCGTTCCACACATTGTTTTCCGTTGTATTCTGCAACATTTTTATTCCTCCGAAAGGTATCTTAGCAGATATCATCGTCGTTAATTAAGTCGAAAGAATGGTTAAGCGGTTGGCCTTGGGGGATAAGATTACTTTCCAAGTACTTCAATAAATCAGAATTGTCGATGTAATAATACATTCTTGGCACAATGAAATCCGGGAAGGCTTCACGAATTTGTTCTAATGTGATTTTATTTGTCGGCTGAAATTTAACCATCGGCATCGCCCAGCGGCAATCTGTAGCAAAGTCATTTATTCTTTCCATCACATCAACCGGGCGCTCGGCATATTTTTCTTTCCAATCATTCAAACTTTCACGTTCTGCAAATTCAGCAATTCCGGTGATTGCTTTGACAGGATTGCTGACGTAGAAGAAAACGGTCGTGTTCCCCTTTGGAAAATGTTTCCTATATTCAAACTTTTTCTCGCCAGTAGATAGCTTATCAAACCAGTCTGGTTCAAAAGCTAATAGAATCGTGCTCATTCAATGCTTTCCCTTCATGAACCTTGATACAAGGCCATTCCTTTCTGTTTTCGTTATTTTACCTATCTAGCATTATACTATTGTATGTGTACTATAAAACGGACAGCAATCACTCGTCAGGTACAAAATCCATGATGTCTTCCACTCGGACATCAAGTGCCTTGCAGACAGCGCCAAGCACGTCGGTGGTTACGTCTTTATCTCTTGCGAGCTTACACATTTGATAATGTGTGATACCGGCCATTTCTTCGAGGTCCTTTTTCATCAAGTTACGATCAATCAAAAGATGCCATAGCTTTTTGTATGTAACTGCCATTTGATGAATTCTCCTTACAAAAATGTTTTCAAAAGGCACAAACATTAGTGCCTATACGACTATTTTTTATATTATATCATACTTTTCTCAAAATTTCAACATAAGTAGAAAATTTCAGACTTTCGTAAAGAAATATTTTAAAGTCTGCGATAAGGACATGCTAAGAGGAAAAGCTCCCATGAAACAGCGTTCACAGGAGCTATCGTTCTTTATCTCATGACTCTCATCAGAATTCGGTCAATATCCACGGTATCTATTCCTTTTGCTATGACCTTGTTTCGGAAAGATAGCAAGCCCAGAATGAGCAGCCGTCTTTCGGCGGAGTTCAGCGTCAGATAGACCTTGTTTTTCTTTCTCACCGTCAGCACCTCCCGTCATTCCATTTAGAGAGTTCCCAGAGCATATCAATATGCTCACGAGTCTTGCGGTTGGTGTTATTGTATTCATCTGAGCAAAGCCAGTCGATGAGGTAGCATTTGGGGACCATGTACTTCTGTGGAAGTACGAGCGCCCGAAGCTTGCCGAGTCTGATCCATTGGCTGACGGTACGACGGTTGTATCCGGTGAAGTTCACAACGGCACCGACGTCGATCACATCCGGCTGAGAAGAAAGCTTACTTTCGTAGAAGCGGCGGTGTTTCTTACTGTCCACATCAAGCTGCGGCTGTATGCGAATCTTGTAAGCCTTTACGTCGATGTCCCCGTACTTGTACCAGTTTTCCGGTGCTATGTATTTTTCGGGATTGACCTCCCGGTCATTCATAAAGGCAATCACGTCGCTCTTTTTAATGCTGTAGCAGCGTGTTTTCTTGCCAGTGCAGGTATGGGGGATGAGATCAAACTGAAGAAGATAGAGCGCCGTGCGCTTGCTGATATGGCATGCTATGCGCATCTGCTCCTTGTTCATGATCTCCGGGTACTGTTTGAATTCTTTTGCATCGTATTTCATGACGAAGCTCCTTTCATTTTTGTGGTCCGCAAGGGGTGCTCCGTATGATGTGTTTTGGCGTGCTTTTTCTTGCATATGTTCTTGCAAATAGGCAAGAAAAAAGGTGGAATTCGCAAGAACAAATCTTTATTTGAGTCCGTGTCGGCTCGAATCATTTTCTGGTCATTTCTGGTCGGAACGTCCGAAAAGCCTTGATATACCTTGCTTTCCCACGTTTACGAAAATCTCGGTTTCGTCCTCGTCGGACACGAAAAAACCAACTTGGATTTAGACTCGAAATCAGTTTGCGAGCAATCGCACATGGGTTCGAATCCCATCCTCTCCGCCAATGGAACCCTTGAAAACCCAGTGTTTTCAAGGGTTCTTTCTATTCGTCAAAAATTCTCCGACCTTGATTTTTTGCTTTTCAGATGCATTTTCGAGCTGATTTTATGCTCTTTTCTGCCCGTGAATATTAGAATAAAAAATCTCCCAATACCGCATGAAATAAGGCTTTTTAAGTCTTGCATATTTTTTGCGGCGTTAGAATAATTTTCTCCAGACAGAAATTTGCCGATTTTTAAAACACCCGGTTGCGGACAACCGCACCAAAAGTCATGTGTGGTCCTTACAGGTTAGGGTTCAAATCGGCAGAAAGAAAAATGTGCTTTGCTTCTTTTTGTTTTGACATTATACAGAAGTGCTCCGTTTGAAGAATCTGATTGTGTGAAATCCTATTGCAAAAACTCTTAATATGTGATATAATATACTTGTTAAGAGGTATTGTGTTCCCCAACATTGATTATTCGTATCATGAGAGTACGAATTAGATTGGGAGGAATTTGGCCTTTTAATGACATGAGTAAATCATTGAAACTATTGATTTCTTTCAAATTCTCATTATGAAATCAAGAAAGCGGCTGTGTGTTGACTTTTGTTGTCCCCCTGCTGTTTCACTGCTTTACACCACAATTCGAACCGATGTGTTTGCGTCGGTCTTGTTTTGTTGCGTGTAAAGCGATTGTATAATCTGAAATCGTAGTCCACGCACGATGCAAGTGCGTGGATTTTTTCGGTTCAGAAAGGAGAAAGCAATGAAAAAAGTGTCTGGGAAAACGCATACCCAAAAGCAACTGGATGATTGGTCAAATCAGAATAATCCGAACAACAAGGCATACAAAGCGAACAAGGATAATCATTCAAACCAAATGAACCCCAATCATAAGACACATCAGCAAGTTCACAATTCTCGCCGCAGAAACAAAGCACAACTATGGCCTGATTGGGCTCCCGACTACCCCGATTATGACGATTAAACATTTTAAGGAGGCAAATCTATGAGTAAGCATTTCTTCGACTATGACGACGGTGATTTTGCGTATACCGTTTCCGACAATATGGCAATCGACTCCGACGGTAATATGCTGATGCGCATGGGCGATAACATGGCCATGGATATGGACAGCGGAGAACTTCACATTATTTCGTCATGGGATAATGAAGACGATGACGATTAAAAAATCGTTATAAATGAGCACCGTAGCCCCGACCTTTCAAATGAGGTTCGGGGCTGCGGTTTTGACACTGTGAAAACCGACCCCAATAAAGGAATTCCCTTATTTCCATTGCGTTTCCCTTAAAACACGGTGCAAAATAATGGAATCTTATTTTGCTGTTCTCATAGTTCGACCCGTCAGAAACAAAAAAATGCTGCCCCACCGTTTCCGGTGAGGCATATATTATGTACTCTCTTTCATCATTTTTCTTTTCTGCCGCCGCTGTTCATTTTCACGCTCACGGCGCTGTATGTATTTGAATTCCCGAATGAGTTCCTTATATTTTTCCGTGCGCGGGTGCGCCAGCCTTTGCGGTGACGCCATAAAGCCGATAAATTCCGCTTTGGCGCAGTACTGTATAGTGCCGAGCTTGATACCGACCAACACTTCTTCCCGTATCCATTCGTGGATGCGCTGCGGGCTGTGACCGACAAGCTCCGCCGCCGTCTGCGTGGGCAGAGCCTCCGGCAGCTCTGTCCACTGTAAGTCCAGCCACAGCCGAAAGGCTTCGCAGTTTTCTGGGGTGGCTTCAAACATCGGGAGCGGATGCCATTCGGTGCGATTGGAGAACATGCCGCTCAACTCCGATAAAAAGCCCGGCTCGGTATCCATACGGGCTTTGAACCGCACCGCATCCTCTGTCCGCACCCGATATTTATGGGTCGTGTGTCCCGTGTTTTCGTGCGGGATATAGTTAGTGTCCATCAGATATTTCATTTTCCGCGTGGAGATGTGCAGGTATTGGCGGATTTCGCTCCCGCTCATAAATTGTTTTTCAGTCATATATATAATCATCCTTTCCGTTAGCATTAATGCGCCCGCCGTGGGCGCATCATTCTTTTGCTTTATTAAAGATACTGCTGATCACGTCGGCGCTTTCCTGTTTCTTGGACTTATCCAGATGGGCATAGATATTTGCCGTTGTGGACAGGTCTGAGTGCCCGAGGAAGGTCGATACATTCAGCAGCGGAACATCCTGATTGATGAGGATGCTGGCGAAGGTGTGGCGCAGATCGTGGAACCGAATCTTGCGCAGGCCGTATTGCCTGATCAGGTCGGCGAACCGCTGTGTGACCCGATTCGGGCGTATCAGCCCGCCGAGCTGATCGACGCAGATATAATCATCGTATTTGCGGTTGTAGCTGCCCTTGAACATACGGCGGTACAGGTCCTGCTTTTCTCGCTCCTCGCACAGCATTTCATACACCGGGTCCGGCAGCGGCAGCGTGCGGCGGCTGGATTTGTTTTTCATTTCCTCCACGGGTTCGACGATGACTTTGCCGTTTTCCTTATACTCAATGATTTTGGTGTCGAGCAGTATGGTTTTCTTTTCCCAGTCTACCCTCGACCATCGCGCGCCCAACGCCTCGCTGCGGCGCAGCCCCAAGCCGCCCGCCAGCATGACCGCCGGGTAGATAATATCCCCGCGGATAAGCCCCAGCATAGCGATCAGTTCTTCCTCGGAATAGTTTTCGCCGGTGAACTTATTTTTCTTCGGGCGGTCGATGCGGTCAAAGGGGTTCGAGTCAATGAGCCCGTCCTTGAAAGCCCATTTGAAAGCGCTGTGCAGGACGGTGTGATAGTGGATAACGGTGTTGGCAACAACGTGTGATTCGAACATCCAATCATAAAAATTCTCAATATCCTTTGCGGTGATGCTGCCGACCGTCAGTTCCTTGCGGGCAGTAAAATACCGCCGAATTCTACCGTTTATCATTCCGCGGTAGCTTTCGGCGGTACTCTTTTGAATGTTTTTCTCGATCTTTTTATAGTAGGCGCACATATAATCGTAGATCGGGATATCCGAGGCAGGCTTTTTGTTTTGCGCGATCTGCTCGGCGTAGGTTTGTTCAAAGGCTTGCACCACCTCACGGTAGGCTTTGTTCACCTTTGATTTGTTGGCGCTTTCGGGCAGTCCCAGCGCGCGCCATACAGGCTTTGTCCTGCCGTTCTCTCTGACCTGTATCACGGCATAGAGACGGCCTTTCTTAGCCTGTACGCTGGCTGCAAGTGTGGTTGCGGCATTCATTTGCGTTCACTCCTTTTTTGTTTTTGTCGACACGAACAATATCACAACTCACCGCACAAGTCCAGACTTTTTCGGAAGTTTTCTCAAGAAAACAGACCTTTGGGTTCGAACTTTTGCCTTCTCTTTGCCGCAGATAGTCAATGAGCTGCGATTTAGCAATGCGGTTTTCTCTGCCGACCTTTACCGCCGGAAGGGACTTTTCCTTTATCAGCTTGTATACCGTCTTGGTGCTGACCCACAGGATCTCGGCAACCTCCGCGGCGGTCAGCGCCGCCAGATAGCAGCGCAATTCTTTTTCGTGTTCTTTTTTCGTCATAGGCAATTCCTTTCTCCTACATTCTTATGGTAGGCTCATCGTTTTCCTCGCCAGTCACATCTTCCTCGCTGTCGGCTGCGGCGGTGAGGATACCGACCGCAAGCCCGATAACGGCACCGAGGTTGGAGGCATTTTCCTGCGCCTCAATGCGCTTTCGGCGTTCCTCCGGGTCCTCGGCAGTGCCGTCGATTATACTGCCAGCTTCCAGAATACCACGCAGACCAGCAGCGACAGCGCCACCGCCGATACCGCCGCGGCTATCATAATTTTCATGATTCTTCGGTGCAGTTTCTCTATCGTGCCGTCCAGCTCCGCTGTACTCTTTGAAAGGGTTTCGGAGCAATTCAAAATAAACTGCTCTTGATTCTTCCCAGCCTGTTCGACGAGGTTCTGCATCTGCGCCGTCGTCTTGCGGTTCTCCGTCACCACTTCCTGTACTGTCTTTTCCATATATTCCGCCTCGATATTCTGTATCTGGATGCAGTGGTCGTTCAGTTCCTCCGCCGTTGCCAGCCGTTCGATCAGCTGATACAGCTTCGGCTGAAATTCCACCGCATCCGCCAGCAGCTTGCTCTCCCGTTTGCGCTGCTCTATCGGGATCGCATACACCTGCGGCTGATACGGAATCTGTTCCAGCTCGGACAGTGTCCGTGTGTTTTTCTTCCTCAGCATATCCATTGCCGAGTTCTGCTGTGCGCTGTTTTCTGATTGTGAATTCATGTTCCAATACCTCTTTCAAATATTTTTCATCGTGCAGGCGAATGTCCCTGCACTTCATTCCGTTCGGACAGGTGAAAGTAATATATTTTCGCTCGTCCGTCCATGTGACCTTGTAGCCGAGCCGCTGCATCTCCCGTATAAAATCCGCGCGGCTGCCGCTGCGGTTCATCACAAAATCAATATCGGACATCAGCTTGAACTTCCAGCTGTCGCCCTTTGCCGCGGCGCGGTACTCGCGGCTTGAAATGTTTGCGCCGTCTTTTTTATACGGTTCGAGAACGCTCAGCCCGTGCTGCTGACATATGCCGTCGCTGAGTGCGCGCAGTTTTGTCAGCGTGCCGGGGTTTTGGCGGAGCTTCTTTCCGTTTTCGTAATGCACGGAGTTGATGACAAAGTGATTGTGCAGGTGCGCGGTGTCGGTGTGGGTGGTCACCAGCACCTCATGCCCCGGCCACGCTTTTTTCGCAAACGCCAATCCGATTTCGTGCACCTGCTCGGCGGTCACGCTTTCGCTCGGCGAAAAGGACTGCACATAATGATAAAAATTCATTCCGCCTTTTTTGTGATGTGCGGCCTTGGTCGCCATAAATTCCATGAAAGCATTTTCGCCGCTGCAGTTTACGCCGCTCACCAATCGGCGGCCGCTGTCCTCGTCAGCAACCTTTTTCTGCTGCAAACAGTATTCGATCACCGCTTTCATTGCGCTGATGCTTTGATGGGATTCCGGAATATAACTGACCGTTGCCATTATCCTTTCCTCGCAATCGCAAGCAGCTGCTCGTAGATTTTCTTCTGCCCGTCGATTATATCTTCGAAGTTGTATGACCGAAACGCGCCGGCATTGATCTTTGCCGTGATTTGATTTAGGTTGTTGCCGATGCGTTTGAGTTCGATCAGCAGGGGCTTCACATTTTCCGCAACATGAATGGGCGTTTGAAGCGACAGCAAAACAAGATAGTCGGTGATGCTGCGCTCGGCGCGTTTGGCGTTGCGTTCGATGCGTTCTTTTTCGGCTTTGGTCAGCCGAATCGTCAGCGTGGTGTCACGCCGTCTTTGTTTACTCATAAATATCACTCTCCGTTTCTAAATTCAGTGGGTTCGGGCTACTGCCCGAAAATATGGGGTCCCCGAAAAGTCGCAAGACTTTTTGGGGAGAGGAGCAACCGCCCGAAAAGCGAAGCTTTTGCCGCCTGCGGCAAAACGAGCAAAAAGGGCGAGTTGCGCCGAGCGGACAGCCGGACGCTCTGCTTGCCCCGGACGAAGTCCGGGAAATCGGTAAAACCGACGCTCCCGCAAACGTCCCGAATTCGCGTTGTTTCCGGCGCATCGGTGTTTATCCCTACTCCCCGCCGAAAGCGGCACAAACCGCCTGTAAACCGCCGACAGGGACGAAAGGAACGCTTGGGACGAACCGATTGGGGGTGCACCGATTTAACCGTCACCAACGGCACTTTCGTCACCGGCAGAAAAGGAATATTCGATTTCCAGCAGTCGGGCGCCGTTGCTGCGATGACTGCGAAAGCGCACGCCGAAATCGGCAAGGCGATATTCCCAAAGATTCATCAGCCGTTTGAGCCCTCTTGCCGATACCGCCTGCCCTGCGTATTCGTTATACCGTTCGCAAAACTCCGTGTTGCTGCCGCTGTATTTTTTCTGCACTTTCATAAATTCGACCAGCAACTCCATCTCCTTCGGCAGCAGCATTTCCCGGTTCTCCATACTGTCGCCGAGCATTTTCCAAACAAATTCCTCTTTGGAAAACCGCAATTCAAGCTGGCGGTCCTCCACATCACGACCTGTGCAGTAGAGGGTGGCGCTGTCGGCATTGCGGCGGCTCTTGTCCAGCACGAAAGCGGTATCCACTGCGCCTACGATTCCGGTGGTGCCGGTCAGCTTGTTGAACGGATCGCTGTCGCCCTGTTTGCGCAGGTGATGCACCAGCAGAAGACAGATATCGAGCTCGTCCGCCAGCTGTTTTAATATCCGTATTTCCTCATAGTCGTTTGCGTAAGAGGTGTCGATGCTGTTGTTGCGCACGATCTGAAAGGTATCCACGGCAACAAAAACCGTGTCGGGATGCTCTTTCACAAAATCCCGTATCTGTTCGCACAGACCGTCGGACAGCGTTCCGGCAGAGGTAGCAAAAAACGCATTGGGCGGCACTTCGTCCGTGATGCAAAGCAGACGATTCTGCACGCGGCGCAGAGTGTCCTCCAAGCAAAGGTACAGTGTTGTTCCTCCGGTCGTTTTCAGATCCCACATCGGTTCGCCCTTTGCAATACGCACACACAGATCCAGCACCCACCACGATTTGCCGATCTTTGATGCGCCGCCGAGGATGCACAATCCCTGCGGAAGCAGCGTGTCGACACAAAACTTTGTCGGCGGAAGTTTCATGTCCATTAAGGTTTCGCCGTCGATAACGGCAAGTTTTGTTTTTTCGTCAGCCATACTGAAATCTCCTTGTAAAAAAAGTAAGAGCAAAAGCAGCGGCAGCGGAACCGATGCTTTGGCTCTTCTATCTATCTAATGGCTGAAAACAGAAAAATCACATAAAATGCTGTGAGCACAAAAATTCGTTTCTGATTTTTTGTAATTTCCGATGACGGCGAAATGATTTTATGATATACTGATTACAGAAACGAGGTGGCGCGCATGAATCTGATTGAAACAAAACCCGTGGGCGAAACACATTTGAGCCATTTTGCCGTTGATTTCGGCGACGCTGATATTCGGCTTAACGGAAAGCAATATCCCACCGGCAAGGTCACACACGATATTCTTTGCCTTTCTCCCGAATGGGTAAAAGCACTTTTTTACAAGGGTGATGCCTTATATGCGCTTTGCTGCCGCTGGAGCGACGAGGGGTATTCCACGGAGTTGTTTTCCGAAATAAAAAACAGACTTTTTGACATCTTGGACTATATCAAAGCCGTTCCGCCGTTTTGCTATTTTGACATAGACGGAGAGTATACGGCGCTGAACAATTTTTTCTATCAAGATGCGTTGCAACACTACGAAGAGGATTTCCGAAAACACGGCACGTTCTTTTATGAGCAGCTGCCGTATGAAAATAAGCTGCGCGCCCATATGACGGCGTTTTCTTGGATCGTTTCGTCTTATATCCATCTCACCGGAGACACACTCAATTTTTTAAGCGTGGCAAATATGTTCTTTGTCAATCTCACGGAAAACGATAAACGAACCAAATCGGAACTGGCGGAGTTTGCGCGGACAGTGTTCGGTGATCCCGAAATCACCGAAAAAATAATGCAAAGCAACCATACAGGCGCTTTCAACAATTTCACCCTGCACCCGACCGTAGAAGTCGCTCCCGTAATCATAGAAACCGAAAGCGGCAGCGTCCTCGGCAGGCGCATGGTGTTTAACCGTATGCTCAATTTTTATGTTACCGATATGTTCGAGGGGCTTTCTGCCGGACATTACTCCTGGCAATGCGGAATCTGTCACCGATTTTTCTTTATGGAAACCGCGCATAAGCAACTGTATTGCAGCACCGTCAACCCGGAGTACGGCGTTCCCTGCGCCTATGTTGCAAAGAACAAGCTGAATATGCCGAAGCAAAAGAAAAAGGACGGTTTCGGCTATGCGATTTGGAAAAAGAGATACGATTCTCTGCGCAACGAAAAGCACAAAACCAATAAAAATCTGCCGTCCGCCAAATATGATGTGGATGTGTGCGATAAGGCTATCGAGCTTGCTAAACGGCACTATGAAGAAGCACAGATCGATTTTGATTATGCGCAAAATCAGTATGATCAGGATATGGTTTTACGGAACCTGATCAGCGAGGCAAAAGCGGCACTGGGTAAAAAATAATTCTATTTTTCTTTGGAAAGGAGGTGCGCGTATGGACGCCGAATACAAAAAGGCTGCCGAAAAACTGCTTTGCGGCATAACGGATAAGCGGCTGCACGAGCCGACGATATGGAACGATATTCTTTCGTCTGTCCGTTCGGGTAAGCTGCGGCTTTGGGAAAACAACGATGAAATTCTGCGTATAAAATATTTCTGCAAAGAAAAAATCGAACGCGCATCTGCCTTTACCGAAAGCGATAAAAGCGGTGTGCAGTTCGATGACCTGAACGAGTATTTTGTTAAGGCACTCGAGAGCCGTGATAAAGGATATTTTGAAGCATTCATCCGCGCGTATGAGCCGGCGCTGCAAAGCCGCGCCGAGCGTTTTGTTTCACATTATAATCTGTCTGCGGACGATACCGGGGACATCAAGCAAATCTTTTTGGAAACATTGTGGTTTGCTTTTCTCGGCTATGATGCCGCCGATCCCATTCCGCTTTTGCAGTATGTGAAAAAAGCGGCGGTCATGCGGCAGCTGGATTATATCCGCACGACCAAAAACGCCTGCACAGTGCCGACGCAAAACGGGTACGCCGAGCTGCGTAAGGTTATGCGCATTTATAACAGCGCTCCCGAGCTTTCCGCCGATGCGCGTATTGCGCTTGCCGTAAAAGAGACCGGCTTTGCCGAGAAAAAAGTTACCGAACTTGTCGCTGTCGGCAAGGCTTGCGAATATCCCACCGGCATTGTCCCGACAGAAGAAAACGAAAACGCGGCGGACGGCACCGTTGCGGACGAGCTGATTGAAGACCTGTCCGTATCTCTGTTTGAGGAAGTGCTGTGCAGTATTTACCGTGACAATTTTCGCACTGCTGCCGATAAAATCACACCTAAGGATAAGCAGATTTTATCTCTTTCCCTCGGCGTATGCTTTGACTGTTTCGGCGTTTTCAAACCCAATACCTATGCGGAAATTGCATTGAAACAAGGTGCGTCGGGTGAGAAAAGCATTGAGAAAAAGCGCAAAGCGGCAGTCGAAAAGTTTGCCAAAGAACTGTGCGATATGGGCTTTTGCGACGGCGTTTTCTTAAAGCAGACGGATATAACATTCATAAAAGAAAAGAGGCAGAAAATCGTGCAGTCAGTCGCCTACGCCTATACACCCTACGGTGACGGAAAAGCCGGAGAGATTCTGTATACCACCAACGGTAAGCGTCGCTTTCAGATCATTCGCCTTGCGGAATTTGATGTGACCGGCGCTTACGCAGAGCAGGCCGCAAAAATCATTGACAACATGAACGGGAATTTTATCAAAGAACGGTTCTACGCTATCCCGCTTGAAAGCCTGCCCCGCATCAATAGCCACAACGCAAAACCAAGGATGCCGTTCTATCTCCCGGCACACAGGTAAATAGAATAGTTTCAAAGCCTTCTCTCGATTTTTCGAAAGAAGGCTTTTTTCTGCCGTGCGATTTATGATTTTTTCTTGCAAACCCCGAATAAACCCCTGTTAAACCTTGTGATATTCCAATAAATGTGGTATAATATATTTTGTAGTATTGTATTTTCGTGAAAACGGAGGATTCCGCTATGGATAACAATCTTGAGCGCTGGTATTCGATGAAAGAAATCATGGAGTATTTGGGTGTCAGCCGTGATACCATTCTTGACTGGATCGAGCGCAGAGAAATGCCCGCCGCAAAGATCGGCAGGCTGTGGAAATTCAAAATCAGCGAAGTGGACACCTGGATGAAATCCGGCGTTGCGGCGGATAAGTAATTACCGGGAGATATAACATTTATGAAATCAATCAATAGTGATGTTATTCAGCACTATGACCTTCTGATAGAGGAAAACAACGATCCTGTACACGATCCAAAACCTTTAAAAGATTATATGGATAAATGGGACGGACAAGCTTTCATTGACAAAATGGATCTTGATAAAGATAAATCAGTACTTGAAATCGGCGTCGGAACAGGGAGATTGGCTGTTAAGACGGCTATCTTATGCAAAGATTACTGTGGTATTGACATATCACCTAAGACGATAAATAAAGCAAAAGAAAATCTGGCAAACCACAAAAATGTAAAATTGATTTGCGATGATTTTTTGTCTCACCATTTCAACAATTTGTACGATGTTGTTTATTCATCCCTGACTTTTATGCACATTCATGAAAAACAAAATGCTATAAACAAGGTGGCATGTTTGTTAAAAAGCGGCGGAAAGTTTGTTTTATCAATAGATAAAAGCCAAGAAGATTTTATCGATATGGGGGCGAGAAAAATCACAATATTCCCGGACTCGCCTACAGAAATCAAAAATTGCATACTTAATGCAGACTTAGATTTGGTAGAATGCTTTGACACTGAATTGGCGCATATTTTTGTTGCAAAAAAGGTTATATAAACAAACCGTTTGAAATTACTTGGTTTCGGAGGTGTGCTATGGCACTTGAAAATAAATTGGGGCTGACAAGCTCTGCCGACCTTGCCCGTGCGGAAGAACGCATCAGCAAGAAAAAGGCGCTTGAGCTTTTTGATAGCGGGCTGCTTGATCAATTGGAAGCGGGAAAATACTCTGCGCTGAAAGCAATCCATAAGTATCTCTTTGATGAAATTTACGATTTTGCCGGAGAACTCAGAACCGTAAACATTTCAAAAGGCAACTTCCGTTTTGCTCCGCTGATGTACCTCGAAGCGGCACTTGAAAATATTGATAAAATGCCGCAATCTACTTTTGATGAAATCGTTGAGAAGTATGTGGAAATGAATATTGCCCACCCCTTTCGGGAGGGCAACGGGCGCAGCACCCGCATTTGGCTCGACCTCATTTTCAAAACCGAACTTCATAAGGTCGTTGATTGGAGCAAGATTGATAAAGAAGATTATCTTCTTGCCATGGAGCGCAGCCCCATAAAGGATATTGAAATCAAACACCTTTTGAAAAACGCACTCACCGATGATGTGGATAGCCGTGAGGTCTATATGAAGGGCATCGACCACAGCTATTATTACGAGGGTTACACAACCTTCAAGACGGAAGATTTGAGTAAGAAATGAGGTGCAAATATGCCGGATAAGAATTGGCAATTTGAACTTGAAGAATATATAAAGCAAGGCGAACCCGGTAGAGCCGAAAAAAGCGAAGCGTGGCAGACTGCTATCGGTTTGCAGGCGGTTGACGGGTTGAAAACCTCCGAATATTTGCTGGATACCGCAAAGGAGCACATTGAGGGCAAAATCACCATTGATGAAGCGCAGAAGAGGATTCACAGTTATTATGAACAGCGCACCACCCGCACCGAGACGGAAAACGAAACCAAAGAGGCAGATATCGTTTCGGCAAGAATTACAAAGCTGCTGGGAGAAAAAGCGTTTCAGTTTTCCCCCGCCGAGTGGATTACCATTCACCGCAGATTGTTTGAGGGCGTATTCGACCACGCCGGACAAATTAGGCAGTATAACATCACAAAGAAAGAATGGGTGCTGAACGGCGATACCGTAATTTATGCGGATTGGAACAGCATTAAAGAAACGTTGGACTATGATTTCGCCGCCGAAAAGCAGTTTTCTTATGAGGGGCTGTCGGTTGAAGCAGCGGTAAAGCACCTTGCAAAGTTTGCATCGGATATTTGGCAGATTCACCCTTTCGGAGAGGGCAACACGAGAGCTACCGCCGTGTTTATGATTAAATATATGAAAACCTTCGGATTCCGCGTCAATAACGATGCGTTCCGTGAAAACTCTTGGTATTTCCGCAACGCACTGGTCCGGGCAAACTATAATAATTTGCAAAAGGGCGTTCATTCCACCGCAAAATTTTTGGAATTGTTTTTCTCAAATCTCCTGCTGGGCACAAACCACGAACTCAAAAACCGTTATATGCACATTGATTTTGCGGATAAAAGCGCTCTCCAAAGTATCAATTCCAAAGTTTCAAAGTGTCAATTTGATACTTTGGACTGTACGTTGGAAGAATTGGCGGTTTTAGAATTAGTCGCGAAGAACCCGTCGATAAAGCAGCAAGAAATTGCAGAACAAACCGGAAAATCCATTGCAACGATCAAGCGAATTATGAAATCACTGCAAGATAAAAGCTATATCCGCCGTGAAAGTGGTAAGCGATACGGCAAGTGGGAAGTGTTGGTTTGATTTATCAAGCTTACCCCTGTAATATGGCAAAATAATGAAAGAAGGGATTCGTTCTATGGCTAACAGAAACAACGCCGATATCGGCTTTGAAAAACAAATTTGGGATGCAGCGTGTGTGCTGCGCGGTAATATGGATGCATCCGAGTACAAAAACGTTGTATTGGGCCTGATTTTCCTCAAATACATTTCCGATCGTTTCGAGGAGAAGCATCAAGAGCTGGTCGTAGAGGGCGACGGCTTTGAGGAGGATATCGACGAGTACACCTCTGAGGGTATCTTCTTCGTGCCGCAGGGCGCGCGATGGGATGACATAAAAGATAAAGCACATACGCAGGAAATCGGCACGGCGATTGATGACGCCATGCGTGCCATTGAAAAGGATAACAAGCGGTTAAAGGACATTCTGCCGAAGAATTTTGCCCGCCCGGAACTGGACAAGCGGCGGCTTGGCGATGTGGTTGACCTCTTTACCAACATTCGCATGATTGAGCATGGAAACGAAAAGGACATTCTCGGCAGAACCTATGAATACTGCCTTTCCAAGTTTGCCGAGCAGGAAGGAAAATTGGCGGGTGAATTTTATACGCCCTCCTGCGTGGTGCGTACACTGGTAGAAGTTCTGCAGCCCTATCATGGACGGGTGTATGATATAAAGACACCGAGATTGATACAATTTAATTATTCCTCCGCCGATTTTGCCGCTTGAGGGGTAAGTTGGCGTTTGAGGGGTAAGTTGTAGAAGTCGGGTTGTCCCGGCTGTTTTTATCGGTAGAAATGTTCATACATCGTCGGTATAATAGACGACAAGAAATCGGGATTTCTCTTAGAGATAATTGATGGACGAGAATTAGCAGAATATATGACAATGAATAAGGGGAAGATATGTGGCTGATCATGGCGGCTTTGTCCGCGCTCTTTGCCGGACTTACGGCGATACTTGCGAAATGCGGGATCAAAAAGACTGATTCAGACGTGGCGACTGCTCTGCGGACGGTCGTTGTACTCCTTTTTGCCTGGATCATGGTGTTTATCGTTGGCTCTGCTGGAACGATCACGGAAATATCGGCAAAATCTATCATCTTCTTAATTCTGTCCGGCCTTGCGACAGGAGCCTCGTGGATCTGCTATTTTAAAGCCCTGTCCGTCGGCGATGTGAACAAGGTCGTTCCCGTCGATAAATCCAGCACGGTTCTGACAGTGCTTATCGCAATCATCCTTTTCAGTGAGACAGAACATCTGGCGGTCAAGCTGATCGGTACTGCACTTCTTGCGGCAGGCGTGTTTCTGATGATCGAAAAGAAGAAAACTGAAGCAAAGGACACAAAGCGCACGTGGCTGCCCTACGCGATCGGTTCCGCTGTTTTTGCTGCCCTGACCTCTATTCTGGGAAAGATCGGCATAACGGATGTAGAATCAAATCTCGGGACGGCGATCCGTACAGGTGTTGTTCTTGTTATGGCTTGGCTGATCGTCTTCGTTAAAGGCAAAGGTGCTGAACTGAAAAATACTGATTCCAAAGAACTTGTATTCATAGCTCTGTCCGGGATTGCCACAGGCGCATCATGGCTCTGTTACTATTACTCCATACAGAACGGCGTCGTCAGCGTTGTCGTACCGATCGATAAGCTCAGCATTATCGTTTCCGTCGCTTTTTCCTATTTCGTATTCAAAGAAAAGTTGAGCAGAAAGGCGCTTGCCGGGTTGATTCTGATCGTTGTCGGCACTTTGGCGATGGCAATCTGGGCATAGGAAACAAATAACGGCAAATTCCGGTTTGTCGATATCTTCCTTCTTGAACAACTATTGAGACTGTGGTCTTGATGTCACGGATTGAGAAATAAAGTGTGAAAGAATGGCTTAAAACAAGGCTTTTCGGTCACATACCCATCAGCGCCGAAGTTTCGCTCAGCTCGCGAAAATCGCTCCGTGGGAACATATCAAAGGCATTTTGCAGGAGGGTTGAGTGGCCGATTTGGATGTCAGAGGGTTGAGGCTTCGATATGGATGTTTTCGCGGTAGGGTTGACACTGTGATTTGGATGTCAGCGGCTCCGGAGATAAAATGTCGTATCGCCGTTAGCGAAAATGTCCAACGATTCGCTTTTTGTGGTAAAGACAATGACGATGGGAATTGCTATGCTTCTCTCAGGAGGTGATTCAATTGGATCTTATAAAAATCGGGAAGTTCATAGCGGAACTTCGTAAGGAAAATGGCCTTACACAAGAACAGCTTGGAGATAAGATCGGAGTAACAAATAAAACAATATCCAGATGGGAAACAGGAACGTATTTGCCGCCTGCTGATGCAATGCTGGCTATGGGTGAAGTGTTCAATGTCAGCGTCAATGAGATTTTGAGCGGCAGCAGATTGACCGAGTCAGAGTACAAAAAGGCTGCTGAAGAGAATCTGATGCAAACCATCAAAGCCAGTAGCTTTTCATTGAAGGATAAAGTAGAGTTCTTTAAGAAGAAATGGTTAAAAGAGCATATTGCCATTATGGTTTTTATTGGAATTTGCATAATCGCTGTGTTTATCGCCGGTTTTCTAACAAAAAATATTATACTGGTTTCGATTACGCCATTGCTTATTGCCATCGCTCATGCATGGAGGAATAACACCATGATGGCATATGTGGAACGGAATGCTTATGATGGAATCGGGAATTAAGGACGCCACGAGGCTCCCACACTGCCATCACAGGCGGCGGGGAGCGGAAATTAAGAAGAAGTAAAAATCGAAGTTGATTAGGGAGGGATCTATATGAAATGTCCATACTGTGGAAATGAAATGGAACAGGGATTTATACAAAGTCCGCAGGAGATATCATGGAAGAAAGGCGACAAAAGACCTTTCTTGGGCCGAGCACAATTTCATGAAGGTTCTGTAATTCTTTCTGAGCTGTCTTTTATGAAGGGATCTGCTGTAACAGCTTTTTTATGTAGAGACTGTAAGAAAGTAATTATAGATTATTTGGACGAGAAGGCTGATTTCAATCAGCGGTAAATTCCAGTTTGTGAGGCACAGATATGAAAACAATATATCTGATCGGCGGTACAATGGGCGTCGGTAAAACGACGGTAAGTCAGCAGCTGAAAAAGGTGTTGCCGAACAGTGTTTTTCTTGACGGCGATTGGTGTTGGGATGCCGATCCGTTTCAGGTAATAGAAGAAACAAAAGCCATGGTCATGCGCAACATCTGCTTCTTGCTGAATAGTTTTCTCCACTGTACGGCCTATAAAAATATCATTTTCTGCTGGGTAATGCATGAACAATCCATTATTGACGAAATAATCGATAGACTGGACACAGGAGATGCGAGAGTCATAAAGATTTCGCTTATGATCGATGAAACCAATTTGCGCAAAAGACTCTCTGCTGACATCGCCAGGGGGATCCGCAGTAACGATGTAATCGACAGAAGCGTTGCAAGGATCGACATGTATCAAACGCTTGACACCATAAAAGTGGATACAGTCAATAAGAACGTTTATGAAATCGTGAGCGAAATACTGACGCTTTGATATCAACAAATTCCAGTTTAACGGGGTAACCACCATGAAGCAAATCACAAATAAGGAATACGAAGAGTGGCAGAAATACAAAGCGGAAAAAGCAAAGAGCCCGGTAGCGTTTTGTCAAGTATTTTTTTCGTATTTATTGACATTTTTATAACATCGGAGTATGATTTGTATAACAAATCATACTTTGGAGGTGAATGAAATGAGTGCACAGAAAGGTCAATATGCTTGGATGGCTACAGTTGGTGAAAAGGGACAGATTGTAATACCCAAGCAGGCACGCGAGATATTCGGAATAAAGCCCGGCGACACCTTATTTCTTTTCGGGGATGAGAAAAGAGGAATTGTAATTCCTCCGAAAGAGGAGTTTTCGGAGCTGTTTGGCAAGGTGTTTCTTGAAAAGGACGACGATAACAAATGAAAAAGATAGCATTCTTTTGTATTCCCGCTCACGGTCATACCAATCCTATGCTTCCCGTTGCGTCTGAATTAGTCAAGCGCGGCAATACTGTCAGGTTTTATTCGTTTGATGAGTTTGAGAACAAAATAAAGGCGACAGGTGCGGATTTCGTTTCGTGCAACGCATTCCTCGGCGAATTAACGGAAAAGGAAGAAACAGGACTTAAAAATGTTTCCACTACGGAAATGACGATTCAGGATATCCGTATTACTCTTAGTATGGACGCTTTTCTTGATGAGGAATTCAAAACCTTTCAGCCCGATGTCGTGTATGCCGATTCCGTCTGTTTCTGGGGCAAGCTGAACGCATGGAAACACAATGTTCCGTTGGTTGTTTCGACAAGCACATTTGCATTCAATCAGATGGCTTCGCAGTATATGAAAAACTCCCCCAAGGAACTTGCGGATATGGTTTTCGGGCTGCCGAAAATATCAAAGGAACTGAAAATGCTTAAACCTTACGGCTACAAGGTAAAGAACGCATTGTCTCTTGTTCAGAGTGATAACAAAACCGACTCGGTTGTTTATACATCGGAAAGATTTCAACCGTACTCCGAAAGCTTTTCTGACCACTATGTCTTTGTAGGTCCATCTGTATTTTCCAAGACTGAGCCGTTCAAAAAAAAAGAAAGGCCGCTCGTATATATCTCAATGGGAACGGTTATAAACGACAGACCTGATTTTTATGCCAAATGCATTGATGCTCTCAAAGACGAAAAGGTTGATGTCATAATCTCCTGCGGAAATGCACTTGATATTTCCGTTCTTCGAGAGCTGCCCGAAAATATTAAAGTATATCCTTATGTTGATCAGCTTGATGTTTTGTCAAGAGCGGATGCATTTATTACGCACTGCGGTATGAACAGTGTTTCCGAAAGTCTGTATATGGCGACGCCGATGATTCTGTATCCGCAGACAAGCGAACAGCAGGCGGTTGCAAGACGGGCAAAAGAAATCGGGACGGGAGTTATGCTTACAAACGATTCGGCGCAGGGAATCCGTTCTGCGGTTCTTGAAATACTTAACAATAATACTTACGCCGCAGGAGCTAAGGAATGCAGCGAAGATTTTCGCTCGTGTTCAGGACCTGCCGGAGCGGCAGCCTTTATTGAAACCGCACCGCACGAATCCGCGGGTGTTGATATCTTAGAGGAGCTTAATAAGTCAAGCGGCAAAATTCAGATTCTGTATTGGCTGGCTTCTGCTGCACTGATTGTTCTTTTCGGACTGCTTACAAAATGGAAATACGTCTGGATTATCGGAATTGCCGCAGGTGCATTGTCAACGCCGATAACCAAGGCGATACAGAATATAAAATATAATTCCCTTGTTGAAAAATGTGGAAAGAAAAGAAAAAATGATTAGGTCATTAATTCAGGTTTGCTGAATATTCTGCACGCCCGCGTCAATGCATGATACCGCAGGAATTGGCATTGACGCCCCGACATTTGCAGATGATTTCGAATACGCTTTCTGGCAATAAAATCTGCCTTATCGAAAATATTATATAGCGCGGTGATCTTGTTGTACTGCGTCATGGCGTTATCCTCCTTTGCGTCCATAAACAATTCCTTACAGTTGATAGTATGCACCCCATGTGTGATTGCCGGATACCGTCCGGTTCATCTGCGAGGCAAACGGTTATGACGCCGAGAAGATCGGTCAGCACTTCCTTGAAATCCTGCCAAAGATCTGTCCGCCTGAAGAGAGATAACAAAAACGCCTCCGAGCCGATGTGGTTCAGAGGCGTTGCTGCATCTATGGGATTATGCCTTGATCTCGGTGCCGTCCTTGAAGGTCACCCGGATGTCTTTTTTGCTGTGGACTGTGATGAAATCAACCATCGCCAGCCAGTCTGTTTCCCGGAACTCCGTCAGCGGCTCCCGGTTCCGTAGCTCATTCAGATAGGATTCGATCTGGTGCTTTCGTGCCATGCGCTCGGCAATCAGGTCGGTGACCTCGGTGTGTCTGGCCTTGGCCTTATCGAACCGAGACACCAGACCGTCGTACCGTTTCTGGTATTCGGCCTGATCGAGGGCAACGTGAGCGTTTTCTTTGATGCACTCCTCGATGAGCTCAGCAGCGATGTTGATTTCAGCTTCCAGATCCGTAAGCTCACTTTCAAGGGCTGTGGTATCGAGGCTCCTTGAAAGGACCTGCTCGTATATGGCTATAAACTGTTCCCTCTGGTCGATCACCTGATTGGCGGCCCGGAGGAACAGTTCTTTTATTTCATCCTCGGTGAGCGTCGGTGTGGCGCATTTCTGACCGTCGAACTTGTGATTGCACTGCCAGATGACCTTCCGGTAGGCGTCGTTGCTGTGCCAGACCTTCGGACCGTACCAGCTGCCGCAGTCTCCGCACTTGACCTTGCTGGAGAAAATACTGACCGAGCTCTTGCGGTTCCGGCCCTTTTTGCGGGTGGCCATCAGGGTCTGAACCATCTCGAAGGTCTCCGGATCGATAATGGCCTCGTGGTTGTCCTTGACATAGTACTGTGGGATTTCACCCTCATTGGCCTTTTTCTTCTTGGTCAGGAAGTCGACCGTGAAGGACTTCTGCAGCAGCGCATCACCCTTGTACTTTTCGTTGGTGAGAATGCTTTTGATGTTGCTGGGGTTCCAGTGGTCCTTGCCGCCGGGAGAAGGAATGCCTTCTTCGGTCAGCGTCCGGGCAATCTGGAATGGCGACTGGCCTTGCAGGAACATTCCGTAGATGCGCTTGACCAGCTTGGCCTGTTCTGGGTTTACCACGAGGTTGTGGTCCGGCCCCATGTCGTAGCCCAGAAATCGCTTGAACGGAACCGTGACCTTGCCGTCTGCAAACCGCTTCCGTTGGCCCCATGTGCAGTTCTCGGAAATGGACCGGGACTCTTCCTGCGCCAGCGAGGACATAATCGTGAGCAGCAGCTCTCCCTTGCCATCGAAGGTCCAGATGTTTTCTTTCTCAAAATAGCACTCCACATTGTGTTCCTTCAGGGATCGGATGGTGGTAAGGCTGTCAACCGTGTTTCTGGCAAAACGGCTGACCGACTTCGTGATGATCAGGTCGATCTTCCCGGCGAGGGCGTCGGCCACCATGCTTTTGAAGCCCTCGCGTTTTTTGGTGTTCGTCCCGGTGATACCCTCGTCGGTATAGACACCGGCGAACTCCCAATCGTCCCGTCCTTGGATGTAGTTGGTGTAGTAATCGACCTGCGCTTCATAGCTGGTCAGCTGTTCTTCGTTATCGGTGCTGACACGAGCGTAGGCCGCCACACGTCGCTTCTTGGTGCTGTTGATCGGTGCCGCCGTGAAGCGTGACAGCGTCGCCGGTATTGTGGTTACGGATTTGGCCATTTCTTTTCGCTCCTTATTTTCTTGATTCTCTCACTCATTGCCTCCCTGCGCTCGTCTGTCCAAGCGGCCTTCATGGATGCTCTGGCTTTTTCTCTCCGCTCCTCGGTCCAAGGGGTACCATGCCGCTTATCCAAGAAGTCTCTGGATTCGGTGTGGCCGTCCCGGAAATGGAATGTAACCGTGTGGTCGAGGATTGTAGCGTTTTCAATCTGGGCGTCCATAGCAGCCTCATCGAACTCGTCAAGGCCGAGAACGTCGCTCACCAGCCGCTTCATGGTCTCGTCCCGGATGCCGGGGTTGTGGCACTGAGCCTTCGGGCCGGTGCAGTACCAAGACCGTGTTGGGGTGCCGTCCTTGCGCTTTCCGGATTGGCAGCGGTAATTCGCACCGCAGCAGCCGCATTTGATGAAGCCGGTGAATTCGTAGAACAAGTGTCTGTTTGGATTAGTATCCTTTCGCTTGTGTCGTTCTCCCCAGAGCTTTCTCCGCTCGTCTGTCCACCAGTCGGTCTTGGCGGTAGACTGCCATTTGGTCGTGACCTCGTGGCCGTCGTAGAAGCGGAAGGTCAAGGTGTCGTCTCCGATGACGATAACCTCCTCGATCTGCTGGCTGAAAGCGTCCTCATCATATTCTGCAAGGCCCAACACCTCGGCAGTGGTGTTCTGGAGCATCTTCTCCGGTATGTTTTTTGAAGGGCAAGCTGACGCACCTTTCTGGCTTTTCGTCTGGCAGGTCCAGATGTAGTAAACCTCACCGGCGGTGTTTCGCTTTCCACTGTGGCGGTAGTGCTTGCCGCAGCAGCCACAGGTAATCTTGGTGGAGAAGGCTGAGAGCTTCAGCGACTTGTTTCCAAAGGGGCCGAGGTCCCGTCTGCGCTTGAACTCTGCTTGCACTGCTTGCCACTCGTCCATCGGAATGATGGCTTCGTGAGTGTCCTCGACGAAGTACTGTGGAAGCTCGCCGTAATTCTTTCTGCGGTGTTTGGTGATGGGGTCTTCGCAGTACTCCTTCTGGAAAAGCATGTTCCCGGTGTAGGTGATGTTTGTCAGGATGACCTTCACATTGGAGTCCATCCACGGCTTTCCCTGCCGGGTATAAATGCCTCGGTCCATCAAGGCCCTGCCAATCTCAATCCGGGATGCGCCTTTCATGTACTCGGCATACATCCAGCGGATGATCTCAGCTTCCTCCGGTATGATGACCAGCTTGTCGTCCTGCCACTCATACCCGAAAATGCTGAACTTGCCGTTGGGAATGCCTTGCTTGAACCGCTTGATCGTACCCCATTTGACGTTTTCTGAAATGCTGCGGCTTTCTTCCTGTGCGAAGGAAGCAAGGATGGAAAGCATCAACTCTCCGTCGCCGCTCAAGGAATTGATGTTTTCCTTCTCGAAGCGCACCTCAATGCCGAGGTCCTTCAGGTGCCGGACCGTGTTCAGAAGGTCCACGGTGTTCCTCGCAAACCGCTGGATCGACTTGGTGAGGATGATGTCGATGTTTCCGGCTTCACACTCAGCCAGCATGCGGTTGAACTCATCACGCTTTTTGGTGCCGGTGCCGGAGATCCCGTAATCCGCAAAAACGCCAGCATATTCCCATTCGGGGTTCTTCTGAATCAGTGCGCTGTAATAGCTCACCTGTGCAGAAAGCGAGTGCTGCATCCGCTCGGATTCCATCGACACTCTGGCGTAGGCAGCGACTCGCTTTCTTGTTTTCAGAACTGGCAGTTTTCGCTCGATTTTCTCTACTGTTTTCAATGAAATCCCTCCTTCCGGTAGTGTCTATATATCACTCTAAAAGGCCGGAATATCAAGCGTTTTCCGATAATAATGTACCCAAATATGGCCGGTATTTTTCGAGCAGAATTGTATCAATTTCAGCGTATTCCTCCTCGGTGATCAGGCCCTTTTCGAGCATGGATTTCGCCATTGAAATCGCTGCGTGGTAAAGCATATCGTTGTGAAGCTCCTCCTTGCTCATCAGGCATCACCGCCTTTGAACCGGGCTGCAATATAACAGCCGTGGGAGCAGTACTTGCGCTTGGCGTTTCCATAGGCCGTGAACTCCTTCCCGCACTCTGGGCAGGTAAAGGTATAAACAGCCTTCTGTTTTACGGCCTCCGGGTGAGCGTTCCACCATGCCGTCCGGCACTCCGGACAGCAGAACTTCTTCTGTTTACGTCCGGGGAGCTGGATCAGGACCTTTCCGCAGTTCAGACAAAGCTGCGTGGGGACCTCTGCAAGGCTGTGTCTCTCTGCCTTTTCTCCGGCGAGACCGTGGGAGCGGCAGTAGGCTTTGACGCTGTCCTTTGATAATCCGACGCTGTTGGCAATCGCCGTATATCCGAAGCCCTGATGACGCAGGGCCGTTATCTTTTCTCTTTGCTCGTTGGTCATGAGATTGTCCTCCAGTCCGAGAGGGGTTCCTCTCACTACCCACTGGAGGGAATCGACCGGTTTGAACGAAAACGGGCATAAAAAAAGAAGGCCCACCCGGGAATCCCAGATGAGCCATCCGCATTATTTCCTGTATGTTCCTCCAAGTGCCGCGATTGTCAGCGGACCGGCCTTGCCGTCGACCTCAAGTCCCTCTGCCTTCTGAAACGCTTTGACAGTTTTCTTTGTTTTCGAGTAGTAGTTCCTGTTCGTAAGCGTGAGCCCGTCAAAGCCTGCCGCCTTCAGTAGCTTCTTCAGTTCACAGACATCCGCGCCACGGCATCCGTACTTCAGTGCGCGATCGAACACGAACCCTTCCGGGGGAACCGGTGCAGGCACGGGATCGCCGCTGATCTCCCGGACTTCCTCCTCCGTCCAGAAGGGCGGCCTGCCGAAGCCGTTCCAGTTGCCTTTCGAGAGAGGACGCTTCACCACACCAGCGTCACGGCCCAGCGCCTCGATCACGTTGATGTCCGTATCCGCCACATACCCGATATGCGTCGCTCTGCCGATGCTGTTGATCTTGAATACAAAATCACCGACCCTGAGGTCGGCTTTCTTCAGCTTTTTACATTTTCCGTAGAGCCCGTGGGCGTTGCAATCGGATTTCAGTATTTTGGATACATTCTGCAGCCAGTACATTCCAAGTCCCGAACAGTCGAACGCCCTGAGCACGTCTCCGTACCCGGCATAACACTGTTTCTTCCAGAACTTGACCGCCCGCTTATAGTTCGCATCCGAGGTCTCCCGGCGCTTGATCCATGCTTCCGTGATCGTCGCACCCTGCTGGCCTTGCGCTCCCCACACGTAGATGGAGTGGTTCCTGACCTGCTCATGCAGGTAGTCGAGAAACGCCTTCAGGTTATTCATCATGTTCTTCCTCCTTTTCCGCACGGTCGTGGAGCTGCTCCAGAACCGCTTTCAGTTTCTCCGGGACAGGAAGCCCCAGATGCGCCGCGTTCTCGATCAGAGATACGCCCTCATTGGACAGGTAGAAAAAGATGATCGCTGTCCGAAGCACGGAACCCGTCCCGATCACATATGCGTCGAGGATGTGCCCGATACCAACCAGTGCAAAGATCAGCACCTTTTTGAAGATGCCCCGAAAGCCAATGGCAGAAGAGAGCCTTCTGTCTACAACGGCGCACATCACGCCCGTCACATAGTCGATCACGACAAACGCCAATAATGCGTACAGCAATCCGTCACAACCTCCCAGAAACCATCCGAGCCATCCGCCGATGGCAGTAAACGCTACTTGAACCGAGGTCCAAAATTCCTTCATGATACTTTCCTCCTTATGCCGTTCGTTTATAGAAATAACAGGTGATATACGGCTGAACATTGCTGTGCGCCGTGCCGCTGCCCTTGCTGCCGGTGTTCCCGGACAGGGTAGCCGTGTGCGTGTGTCCGCCGCCTGAGCCTGTTGTTGCCGGACCGGTCGAACCGTTGTTCGTGAAGTATTTATAATTACTTCCGGAACCGGAGCCGACCTTGTATGTACCGGACGCCGCCTGGTGCGTGTGCGCGGCTGCCTCCGTAACGGTCACAGTCCCGCTGGACAGCGCATGGTTATGGCTCGGCATGTTCGCCGCCGTCAACGTGACGGTCTTCGCGCCGCCAGTCTTTTCCACGGTATTGAAGTCCGTATCGTTGGCGTCCACGCCGACCGGGACCTTGCCCGCACCCCACAGCACCCAAGTCCCGCCAAGAAACGTGGTCGCTCCGGTCGTACTCGTCGTCATGCGAATGGAGCCTACCGGGAAGATGGCGTCCCTCAGCCATGCGAGACACGAAAAAGAAACGTCACCATCAAAGGTGACGTCCTCATGAAATTCCGATTCCCATCCGACCTCGAACTTGTTTTGCTCACAGATCTTGCCGATCGCGAGGCCGAGTCCGTTGTTGCGGATGGAGAAGATCGTGTCCGCAGTGGCGATGTCCGCATAGGCGTATACCGTTTCGAAGTAATCGGAGACAGCGATCCGGATGTCGTAGGCGTACTGGTTGGAGAGTGAGCCGCCCACCACATAGGTCCCGTTTACTGAATACGACCCGGTCCATGTTTTCAGGTTCGAGTACGATGTTTCAGTCTTTCGTTTGGATTGGACCACGATCGAGGCATCGTTCTTACTGTTCAGGGAAGTGATCGTCGCCTTCAGCTTGACTGACGCGTAGGTACCGGTATGGGACGCCACGCCGGAACTGTTACAGCGGAATACCGCCACATCCGTGACCGACGGCGACTTGTAGGCCAGAACCGAGAACGTTCCCGATACCGTCCTTGTGCGGGAACGCGAGTCCTTGACCGTAATGGAAATGGACTGCGTCCCGCTTCCGGTCAGAAAGTCCGTCGTAAAGGATGTGCCGGTATACGTTGTGCCGTTGATGGTCGTCGTTACGGATGCGATCGTGGACCCGTAGGCTCCGCTTGCTGCGATCGCTACCTTTACCTTGGACTTTGACTGGATGAACGCGGAGAACTTCGTTGCGATTGCCGAGTTGGAGTCCGTCAGCGTATACGTGGCCGAAGGGATCACAGATGCCGGTACGTTCAGCGTGATCGACACGGACTTCGTTCCGATCAGCGTGCTGCCGGAATACGTATCGCAGTACAGCGTGCCGACCGCCGTCGTCGCATTCGGTACCTGATTGGCAAGCGTCAATGCAGGCGTCCAGCTGACAGAGGTATTCGCCGTCTTCGTAATGATCGTCCCGGAAGCGGAACCGACCGTGTACCGGAGCGTATGCGTAAACGTGGAAGACGCCGGACTCAGCGTTATGGTGGACGCAGTTCCCATCGTCAGGGTGCCAACAGAGGGCGTTGTTGCCCGGGGGATCGTCGGAAGCGAGATCGTTGCCGACCCGGTGATAACTCCGATCGACGAGGAAAAAGAGCAGTCACCTGACCATGCCAGCGTTACGCTCTTTGTGCCGTCTGCGTTGTGAGTGACCGTGCACTCGCCGTAAGCTGCTGCTTCGGTAGAGGCGTTATCTGTCAGGACCGTGAGGAAGGGTTTTCCGGACGCGCTGCTATATCCGGTGCTGTACTGGGTCGTATAGTTGCTGGCGGATACCGCTGTACCGGTTGCAAAGCCGTTCTTTTCACGTGTATAGACCGTAGACCCGCCGACCGCGACCGACATGGCACCACGATTCGTGCCCGAATGATTGTTGGCATAAACGTTGTAAGAACCGGACAGCGTTGCAAGGAACACATAGAAGCGGATCGTGGAAGTATTGTTCGTAATCGACTGCGATACCACCTTGTACTCCATCCACGTGCCGATCTTGGAAGAAGAGCCGCCCGAGATGGACCCGTTTATGATCGTGTAACCCGAATGAATCGGGGTTGAGATTGTTGCCATATCATCACTCCAGTAGCTTAAAGTTCAGGTTGTCCGACTCCGGCATCCACGCGAACGGCCCGATGCGCATACCCGTCAGGATCTGTACGGTATTCACATACAGTTTTCCGGAAGAGAAGTACGCGATCGCGTTTTCCGTGGAAACGGAGTCTTCATCGCCTGTGAAAAAGTAAAGGATATCGTTCTCCAGCTTGAGTTTGATCTGTGATGTACTCTTGCCGATCACGATGCCCGATGCGATCATGCGAATGAATCCGCGGATCACCTCAAATTGCTGAGAAACATCCCCGTTGAGGGTAGAGATGTCCGATGTCGTTTCGGTGAAGTTCGCTTCGATGGTCCCTGCCATAACGGACAGGGTTGTTTCGATCGAACTCTGCAGCGCATTGAAGTCAGAGGTCGTCACATAGTCCTCCAGCGCGGAAAGCAGGATCTGCTGCGCCGACTGCAGGATGCTGGTGTTGTTCGTGATCTCATGCTGTACGATCTCGGTCGCTTCACTGTTTGTCACATAATCCGCCTCAATGCTCTCGATCCGGTCGACCGCATCAGCGATCTTGCCCGTATTCTCTGCAACGAGCGAGATTCGGCTGTCGCCCAGCGTGATACGCATGTTCGCCGGGTCCTGCAGCGGAATCGTCATCTTCGTCAGCACGAACTCCGCCTGCGGACAGATATCTCCGCAGGTCACGATTACCCGATCAAGGAATTGGAAGCACTCGACATCCGCATCCAGCGAATGCAGGTCCACGGCAGTGAGCGAGATCGTCTCCTTCAGCCGTGCCCCGGAAGAAGCCAGCCACGTCAACCCTTTCTGGAGCAGGTTCGTTGGCGTTTTGATCGTGTCCCACGTGGTGAGCGACATCGGCGCGTAGATGGTTCCGTAAATCGCAGCGTTTGCAGAATCGATAAGATGCGGATCGCCGTCATTGACGTCTGCTACTGTGAGCCGGGCGTCCGATTCATACGCCGGATCGATCGACGACATCCGTGCGCCCAGCGGGACACAGGCCGTGTAGGTTTCATCCGCATCCTTTGTAACAGCGATGTCGATTAGGTTCTCCCCGAATTGGATCGTCTGTGTCGAAGTATCCGGCGGATCAGCAAGCCAATTCAGGACTGGCTTTTCAAGATAGTTGTATGTGACGTGCAGGTATCCGCCATACCGTTTGACGAGACGCTCCTTTAGCACCTGCCATGTGGAGTCGTAAAGGACGGAATGCAACTCGATCTCCGAGTCTGCTGTCACCGTGCAGTTTCCAATCAGGAACTGCTGGTTTGCAGAAACGGATGCGTTGTGCCGGTTGATTAGAAACGCGAAGAACTCCGCAGGTGTTCCAGTGAACTCATACGGGTCGCACACGCTGTCGATCAGGTACGCAAGGCACCCTTCTGCGGTGTACTTCGTCTGTCCGGACAGGTTCCGTTCGTCCTTAATGACCCGGCCTTTGAAGACCAGCCGTCCATCACGGTACACCTTGACCACACTGACCAGCTTCCGTATCCGGAACACTGCTGGGTGAGTGTCCGAGACTGAAAACGTTAAAAGACCCGGTTCATTGACGGTTAGGTCAAGAATCGGGTCGATTACAAGATATCTGGGGAACTTCGGATCATACAGGATGTCCGAATCCGAATACATGGTATAGATCATAGCCGTCCTTTCCGGAATGTGAAGATGGTCGTCCCTGTGGACTCGACCGTCACAGACCTTGTTTCATCACCGGGCAGGTACATTTGGCCGTTCAAATGGCCGCCCGGGGACATCTGCAGACGCACCGTGTTCCCGGAAGCAGTGAATGTCAATGTAGCCTGCTCCGTATTGCTCACGAACGGGACGACCGGCATCCTCGCGTTTCTCAGGATCGCGGTTCCGTTGCCGGTCACGGTGACAGCGGTTTCCTGCTTATCCATTTTGAACGGCTCTGCCGTGATGGTGGCGGCAATCTCGCAATACCCGTCGCGCTTTGATATGGATGTCACATCCACACGGCCCGTGTAGTAATAATTCGGGTCTTTGCTGAATACGATCTGCATCCGTTTGCCGTGGACAGCGTTCACGAAAGCGGAGACCCGTGTGTCGTATTCTCCGGTCGCGTACAGGGTCAGAAGGATGATACGGTCGTTGAACCTGATCGCATCAAAAGCTTCTGTCAGGTCCAACGACCCATCTCGTCCGGGAACGGGTACGAAGTTCGTCTGTGCCGTGGGCATGGGGATCTCATACGGGGCTACGATGAGCCCGTAATCCGTATGTGTGTTCTTGTTTCCAAACAGGATATAGCTCATGCGTACCTCACTTTCAGCTTCTGCATCTGCCCGAGTGCATTGTCCATTTCAGGAGCCAGCCACCCGATCACAGCGCCGGTATCCGTCACGATCTGCCTTACGCCCATCTGCGGCAGGTATGCTTTCATAAGGTCGAACATGGCAGAGACCGTAGCGGCCACGGACAGGTTCGCAGAGGGCAGCACCGCAGATGCATCGAAGTTCGCCGCAGCACGCACCGGCTCCAGATCGAAGTCGGTCGGGATCGCCTTTTGCATCTCCTTCTCCACATCCTCCATGGCGTCGACAAAGCCTTCGCCAAGACCGAGGCCCATGTTCTCACCGATTCCGGCAAACACCGTGGACGGGGAGTGGATACCCAAGAGACCTTTGATGTTCTTGAGCAGGCCGTTTGCCCAGCCTTTCACCTTGTTCCACAGCCAATTTGCCGTGTTGCTGATGCCATTCCACAGGCCTTTGAGCAGGCTTGCACCGGCATCTGCCATCTTGCTGGTGAGGCCAACGATCGCGTCCACGATGCCGGTCACGATCTTCGGCACCGCTTTTACGATTTCCACGATGATCGTAGGCAGGTTCTCGATCAAGGCTACAAAGAGATCTACGCCTGCCTGAATGATCTTGTCGATGTTCCCGATGAACGCGTCGACGATACCGGAAACGATCTCCGGAATGGCTTTGACGATGGTAGTAATGATTTCCGGCAGCGCCTGAATGAGTGCTATCAGGAGTTTGATGCCCGCCTGAATGATTTGCGGGATCGCACCTATGACCGCTTTAATGATGCCGTCAATGATCTTTGGGATCGCCTCGACGATCTTCGCTATGATCTGCGGCAGCGCGTTCACCAGTGAGGTCAGCAGTTTGATCCCCGCATCGATGATCTCCGGAATGGAATCGAGGAGAAAATTGACGATCGCCAGAATGATCTCCGGCAGTGCTTCGATCAGGACCGGGAGCGCATCGATAATGCCTTGCACCAGTCCCTCAACGAGCTGCAGCGCCGCATCGAGGATCATGGGCAGGTTCTCGATCAGTCCCTGCACAATGGTCACGATCGCCTGCACCGCAGCAGGGATCAGTGTGGGCAGTGCATCCGCGATTCCCTGAACCAGGGCTGCGATCATCTGGACCGCTGCGTCAATGATCAACGGCAGGTTTTCTATAATCGTGTTCACGATCGTCATGATCGCCTGCACCACTGCAGGGATCAGGCTCGGATGCAGCTTCACAATAGTGGTCAACACCTCGGAAAAGAGCCCCGTCACTGTCTGCAGCAGCACGGGGAGCAGTTCTCCGACCGCTTCGATCAACGCTCCGGCCACAGAGGGCAGCGCGGCTACGATGTTTTGGATCACGGGCGTGATATTCTTGACCACGCTCTTGAAGGCGTCGATCACGTCCTTGCAGAGCTTGCCCATGTCCGCGTCCGCACGGCCAAAGCCGGTGATCAGGTTCTTGATCGCACCCTGCATGGAGTTGACGGACCCGGAGATCGTGTGCTCGGCTTCCTTTGCAGTGGTGCCGGTGATGTCCATGCTCGTCTGGATCACATGGATTGCCTCGACCACATCCGCATACGAGTCAATGTTGTACTCGATGCCCGAGATCGCCTGCGCATCCTTGAGCAGACGCTCCATCTCAGTCTTCGTGCCGCCGTAGCCCAGCTTCAGGTTGTCCAGCATGGTGTAGTTCTGCTTTGCAAACCCCTGATAGGCCGACTGGATCGCGGACATATCGGAACCAATCTTGTTGGCGTTGTCCGACATATCCGTAATGGCCATGTCCGCGTACTCGACCGCCTTTTCCGTGTCTCCGCCAAGGGACGAGATCAGGCTGGCTGAGAAGGACGTGACCGTCTCCATATACTCGTTGGCCGAGAGCCCCGCCGTCTTGTACGCGCCCTCGGCATACTCCTGCAGTTTCCCGGAGGAATCCTTGAACAGGGTGTCGATACCGCCGACCAGCTGCTCGTAATCCGCAAAAGCGGAGATGACCTCTTTGCCCAGCTTCACGGCGGCAGCACCTGCGGCAACGAGCACCGCACCCATGGCGGCTCCGACCGTTTTCAAAACGTTGCCAAGACTCTCGAACTTGCTCTCGGAATCCTTGGCGGCGTCCCCGGCTTCGTCGATCTCGTCACCCATGTCGTCTGCACTGTCGGTGACGTTGTCCATCTCCCGATCCATGCCGTCCAGCGCATCTTCGGCTCGACCGTATCCGGCGTTGGCTTCATCCAAGGCCGCATTGTTATCGGCAAGCTCACGCTCCATGTCGTTCAGCGCCGCTTCCGCATTGTTCAGCTGGATCTGCCACGCCTGCGTCCGGCGGTCGTTCTCGCCAAAGGACTCTGCTGCATTTTGCAACGCGGCGCGTAGGACCTCGATCTTCTGCTTCTGTGCTTCGATCTCCTTGTTCAGGACCGTGTTCCGGGAGGTGAGCGCGTCGACCGATTTGTCGTTCTTATCGAACTGGGACGCGACCAGCTTCATCTCGGACCCGAGGACCTTGAAGGAGGAGTTGATGTCCGCCAGCGCTTTCTTGAACTCTTTTTCGCCTTCCAGACCGATCTTCAATCCGAAATTGTCCGCCATATGGACCGCCTCCTTTCCTTAGATCCCGTCCGGGATAATGTCGTCAATGAAATGCTCCCGCTTGGGCTCCGCCAGCCCGTTGTACTGCTTGTGGCATTCGAACAGGTCCAGCAATAAGCCAAAAGGCATCGTCCAGACCTCATCCTGCGTCAGATGAAGCTGAGCGATGCCGAAATAAAGCAGCCGGGTAAACAACTCTTCGTCGCTTACCCGACTTGCGCGTTTTTTGAGTTTGTCTCACTTTCGATGTTTCGTTTCGTGCCGCGATATAACGCTTCCGTGATGGCCGTCTTATATTCGCCAAGATCGGAAGGCACCGTCAAAAGCTCGACCTCGTCCGTTGTGAGGACATGCTTCGGTTTGTCGGCGTGCTTCAGGTTGTAGATCAGGATGCTCTGATTGGCCAGAAGCGTGATGAGCCACACGATCTCGCTGATCGCCATCTCAAAGTTTTCACCCTTTAAGAGCTTATCCCCGAGGTTCTCAAGGCCGCCGTATCTGCCAGCGATCTCCCTGGTTGCCTTCGTGGTCAGAATGAGCTCGTACTCATCCCCGCCAATGTTAATGAATGCACTGCGATCGTTTTCCATATATTGCCTCCATCAACTCAGGATGAAGCCGGGGAAGGGTTGTCCGGCTCGTACACTGCTGTATACCAAGAGCTGATTACTGCCGAGCTTACGCCTTCAGTACCTTCGGTAACCTCAGCCTTCCAAGGATGGTTATCGTTATAGTCCACCTTGTTGCGGCGCATGATCGTGCCTTCGATGGTAGGCGTTTGGAAACTGATCGAATCGCCCTTTGTCTGAAGGTTCGTAGCAGGGATACCGAACTTGACGCGGTACAGCCAGTAGTATCGGTATTTGCCATTCGATTTCCTTGCCCGGAATGCCACAGCTACTGGATTGCCGCCATCGTCCGATCCGGAAATTACAACACCATTCTTGTCGATGGTCGCGCCGGAAAGGGCACTTGCGATCTCTGCTCCGATGTCATCAATGCCGAGGGAGAGCGTGCCGGACTTGAATTCTTTCACGACCTCCGCAGCACCGTCGTCCGCGTAGAGGATCGCTTCGTTCAGTTCAACGGAAAGCTCTGCCGAGATCGCCTTTGCGAGGACTGCAGGCGTTCCGTAGGTTTCGTCACCGTTCGCGTCTTCCGTGATCGGTGCGTAATAGAGTTTATCAAGGCCGATTGTTGCCATTTATCGTTCCTCCGTTTCATATTCGTAGTATTGGGCCACATCCACGGTGTAGTGGTGGTAGCCGGATTCAGGCTCGAAGCCTAAGTATTGCCGGTCGGTAATGGTGTATCCGCTTTTGACCAGCAGCCGGATCAGCCGGTTCTTCACAGCCGTATAACTGCCTTTCGAGTAAAGGGAAAGCCGCGCTTCCTGAATATCCACGCCGGGCTCGTTATCCGCGTGCAGGTCAAAGCTGTCCGACAGCGGCATGATCACAAGGTACTGATCCGGAGCCATGTTGGAAAACACGCCGGTCTCCATAGGGACATCCAGCACGGGTAGCAGAGCGTTCAAGTCTTCCAGAATGCTCATAGCTTCTGCACCTCCTCGTCGAACTTCTGCCGCATCGCCTCGATGCACGCGGCCTTGGACGCCGTTTTCGCCGGTTTCAGAAACGGCTTTGCAGGCTGCCCATGACGTCCATACTCGAGAATGTTTGCGATTTTCGCGTTGCTCTTGCCGCCGGAGCGCGGTTCTGCAAAGCCGACCTTGATGTTGTGGTTCCCGCTGCGGTCGAGCTTTACTGTGGAAACGCCAAGCGAAGAGAGCAGTTGCCCCGTTGACCGGGAGGGGAGTTTCGTCCCGCTGCCGATCACCCCGGAAAGCCGGGAACGGACGTTCGTTTCAACGACCTCGGCACCGGCTTCCAGAACGCTTTCTGCGATCCGGTCCTCTTCGGAGCCGAGGCGCCGGATGCTTTTCAGGAAGTTCTCCGGCATTTGGATATCTGCTTTAGCCACGGGAACTCACCACCTTTTTTGCCAGCACTTCGATGTACATGCCTCTGCCGCCAACGTTCTCCACTGAGATGATGTCGAACCGTTCGCCGTCGCACAGGATGTGCTGGCAGGTCGTAACGGTCACATCGGGGATCGCCCGGAACTGGAACAGATCCGTCGCTTCGGAGAACGTGGCAAGGTTTGCCCAGCGCTCCGAGCCATGCCTGCCTTCCTGGTACATAGGAACAGAAGCGAGGGTCACATCCTGTTTGGACGCGAAACCCTCGCTGTTCTTATCTACGATTTCTTCTATAATGCTTGCCCGCCGGTTCATTCTGCCAAAGCTCATGCTCACACCTTCCAATCCCTGTCAAGGCGCAGGAGTAGGTTGACCGTGTGCCATACCTGCTTTGCCGCCTCCGGACGATCCGCGAAGAATCCACCCGTGGACCCATCGCGGGATTCGTAGAAATGGGAGGCAAGCATGATGACCGCCTGTTCCGTCGTCGCTGGCATGTCGTTCGTCGAGTAATAGCCCTCCGGTATGTGCTGATAGCTCTCGGCATATGAAACGGCGGCAGAAATGTACATCTCGATCAATGCATCGTCCGCCGAATGATCGAGGATCAGGTTCGTCTTCACTTTTTCAAGCAGAGTGTTCATCGCTGCCGCCTCCCTTCGTTACTTCACGACTACTGCCATAATCCCGGCTTCCTGCATCTTTGCCAGAAGAGCGTTGAAGTCTTCCTTCAGCGCGGCTACCGTTGTGGCCGTGCTTGGCTCCTGAGTTGCCACAGGGGTAAAAGGAAGCGGGAGCCCTTCAACATAGGCCCCCGGTTCAAAAATCAGGTCACCGCCGATATGCGTGACGTCACCGCCCTGTTCGGTGTAGTTTAAAGCGCTATATCCGCTCATACCACTTCCTCCTTACGCCTGCTGGAGCAGCTGAATTGCCTCCGGCAGAATGACCTTGCCGTCCACACGCTCGGTGGCGACATATCCGATCTGGCCGTTGGTGGCGTACAGCTCGTTGAGTCTCTGTACGGTACGGCCTGCACGGTCACCGATCCAGTAATTCTTGAAATCACCGAACGCGATGGTCAGCGCACCGGAAGCGACGGTGGGAACGTACGGACTCGTGTAGAGCTCGTAGCCCAGCAGCTTATCCGGCTGACCCGCCTGTACGGAGGGCTGCCAGAGATACGCGCCGTTGCCGTCCTTCAGCTTGCGGAGAATGGAGACCGTAGCGTCGTTCATGAGGAACTTGGCGTTCCTGCGGTACGGGGACTTCAGCGCGTACACGAGGCTGATGACCTCGTCCGCCGTGATCGCGGTCTGACCGGCAGCGGTGACGCCGACGGTGCCGCCGTTCGCGGTGAAGATACCGGTGGGCTGGTTGGTGCCGGTGCCGACACAGAACGCCTGCTCCTCTGCAATGCCGAAGGCACGGGCGAACTCACGAATGAGGTAGTCCTCGATATCGAACTCGGCATCCTGCAGCAGCTCCACGCTGACACGGCAGAGGTCGGTGAGCTTGAACGCGTCGATCTGCTTCTGGCCAAAGGTGGGGTTGCTCTCGGTGTAGGCAGCGTTCTCGGCGGTCCACTGTGCGGTGGAATGACCGACCGCCACGGGGATCTTGCGCTCATGATGCGTAGTGATGACCTTGGCAAGACGACGGATCACGTTCTCCTCGTCCAGCGCGGTCACGATGTTGTGCTCAAAATCCGTCGGAACAAGGAATCCGCCGTCCACGTCCGGGCTGGTGGAGAGCACGTTGTGAAGCAGAGCCTTGCCGCGCAGGTGGCGACCGAAGTCCTCCTTATACGCATCCGACGCTCTGCCAGACTTCCTGTCCATCTGCGCCGTCTTTTCGGGAGCGGCGGTCAGGGGCTCGCTCATGGGCTTGTTTAGTTCGGCCTCGTGCGCGTCACGGCGCTCCATGCGCTTGACCTCGTTGGTCAGGGCGTCGAGTTCCGCTTCCATCTTGGAATAGGTCGCATCGTCCTCGGCGGACAGCACGCCCATATCGTTTCTGTGGGTGTTGAGAAAACCTTCCATGGTGTTCCACAGAGCGGCTCTCTTATTGCGAAGTTCAGTAATGTTCATGAAAAGAATCCTCCTGTTACAGTAGTTTTTTGTAGAGTTCAGCCTTCAGTTCCTGTACGGAGCGTCCGGCAGGTTTCGGTTCCGGCTTGTTCCTGCCGGAGATCTTGTTGATCAGAGCCCGTTCCACCGCAGATGCGGAGAACGCATAGCCCTCGGCGTCGGTGCTGTGCTTTTCATCCGTGAGGATGCCGTCCGCAAAGCCAAGCTCCACGGCCCGCTTTGCATTCATCCACGTGGTGTCATCCATCATGTGGGAAAGCTGCACCCGGGAAAGTCCAGTCTTCAGCTCATACGCATTGATGATGCTTTCCTTGACCTCGGAGAGCATGTCGATCGCTTTTTCCATGTCCGCATGATCGCCAAACGCCATCGTCGCCGGGTTATGGATCATCATGAGCGCGGTCGGTGCGATCAGCACTTTCGTTCCGGCCATAGCGACAACGGACGCAGCGGAAGCCGCAACGCCGTCGATCTTGACCGTGACGTCGCCCTTGTAGTCCATGAGCATGGTGTAGATCTGGCTTGCCGCGATACAGTCGCCGCCGGGTGAATTGATCCAGACGGTGATCGGCCCCTCGCCGGAGAAAAGCTCATCCTTGAACATGGCGGGGGTGACGTCATCGTCAAACCAGCTTTCCTCGGCAATCGTGCCGTAGAGCTCAAGAACTCTCTCTGCCGGAGTGTTTTCGTCCGCCTGGTTTATCCAGTTCCAGAACTTCCTGTTCTTCATTGGTTCCGTCCTCCTTTCCATCGGATTGGGTATCTGCAAAAGCACCCGCCTTCGAAAGCGGGAGCATGTTGCCGTTTACGAGATAGAGATCGCCGCCGTCCTCTTCGGATATGCGATCGAGGTTCTCCAGTTCCCGGATGTCGTTTGCGCTCATCCAGCCGTTCTGCCGTGCCGTGGCATATCCGGACATCCTGCTCTGGTAGTCGCCCCGGAGCAGACCTTCCAGATTGAATTTCACGAAGTACTTCTGCTTCTCTGCAGGCGAGAGCAGCGAACGCTGGATCGACTGCTCCCATCTCACGACCCACGGGTCGAGCGTGTATTTCACAAACTCAAGGGATTGCTGTTCGATATTAGAAAAGCTCGACTTCTCAAGATCTCCGACCATGTGCGGCGGGACTCGAAAGATTCGAGCTATCTCGTTGATCTGGAATTTGCGCGTTTCGAGGAACTGCGCCTGCTCCGGAGAAATGGAGATCGGCGTGTACTTCATGCCTTCTTCCAGCACAGCGATCTTCCCGGAATTGGAGCTGCCTCCGAACTGGCTCATCCATGCATCGCGGACCTTTGCCGGGTCCTTAATCGTGCCCGGATGCTCCAGCACGCCGGAAGGTGCGGCACCGTTTGCAAAGAACTTGCTGCCGTACTCCTCCGTAGCGATCGCAAGGCCGATGGCGTTCTTGGCCATGGCGATGGGCGAGTATCCAACCAGCCCGTCAAAGCCAAGACCGGGGATATGCAGTACGTCCGACGGCATGAGCACGACCAGGTCGCCCTTAGTCGTATGTGCCTCGTCCGAGGAACGCTGGTACTGGTAGTACAGCTGGCCGTTGGTGTCCCGGTTCACGCTCATCTTGTTTGCCATGAGCGGGTAAAGGCCAACGACCTCGCCTTTGCCGTTCCGGATGATCTGCGCATACGCGTTGCCGTAGAGCAGCAGGTGCGTCATGAGCGTTTCCCGGAACACGAACGAACTCATCTCCAGGTTCGGCTCGTCGTGAAGCAATGCATACAGCGGATGGTCTATGGCTTTCTCCTTGCCGCCGTCTTCCTTATATCGGTACATATGCAAAGGAAGACCCGCGATTGCCTCCGACAGGATACGCACACAGGCGTATACCGCTGTCATCTGCATGGCGCTTCGCTCGTTTACGATCTTGCCGGAGGAACTGCCTCCCATATAAAAGGCAAAGCTGCTCCCGGGTGTCCGGTTAACAGGCTTATCTCTGCTTTTGAAAAAACTTGAAAAAATGGACATCTTTGTCCTCCTTGACTTTCGTCTGTGAATTGATATAATAAACGCGACCTATAAAGAGTGCGCGAGGGACAAGCCTGTTGACCGCACAGCAACCTGCCGGAAGGCAAGGTGCTAAAGCTTGATCGATAGGGTTCAATAGAATGCACAGCCCTGTCGAGACGATGGGGCTGTTTCTTTTGCTCTTTATGGGATCTTAACCAAGGAGCAAAAATCATGGAAACGAACACAACTAAGCCAGGCGGCAACATTATGCTGCACATTGCCATCAACCCTGATGGCTCGCTTCAGCCGATCGTCAATGCGAGGCTTCCCTTTGGGGACATCTCAATTCTTCAAATACTGCTGAATACAGACCGACCCGGTGCATCTTTCAAAAACACCGAAACCGGCGGATACCTGTTTGTTTACGATAACAATCTCAAACCGCCATACCCGAGCGTTATGATCTGGAAGTATTACATACGGGAGGACGGGCAACGTATCATCTGCGATATGGAACGGAGTGATATGGATATCATTCCTTATGCGATAAGCACCTATTTAGATTCAAATAAACAGTAAACCCCGGCTGTCATACACGCTTTCACCCGTATCGTTCCCGCACCGGATGGCACGGTCGAGTGCCATGATCGTGGCCACGGCACCGTCAATTTTCTCGGTAGACTTCTCCTTGTCCGGCTTGATGTTCCCGGCAGGATCGGTCCGCACATAGATGTTGTCCATCATCCAGCGGAGCACCGGATGCCCGGCGTGGGCGATGCGCTGCTCCAGAACCAGCTTCATAAGCTCCTTGGTGGGCGGGCTCATATCTTTGAACCCCTGCCCGAACGGAACGACCGTGAAGCCCATGCCCTCAAGGTTCTGCACCATCTGCACAGCACCCCAACGGTCGAAAGCGATCTCGCGGATGTTGAACCGTTCTCCGAGACGCTCGATGAACTTCTCAATATAGCCGTAATGAACGACGTTTCCTTCCGTGGTCTGCAGGTATCCTTGGCGTTCCCACACATCGTAGGGAACGTGATCCCGATTGACCCGCTGGTCCATGTTCTCTTCCGGTATCCAGAAGTAGGGCAGAATCACGAACTTGTCTTCCTCGTCCAACGGCGGGAACAGCAGAACAAAGGCCGTGATATCTGTCGTGGAGGAGAGGTCGAGGCCACCGTAGCAGACCCGGCCTTCGAGATCGTCTTCGCTCACCGCAAAGGCGCACCGGTCCCATTTCTCCATAGGCATCCAGCGCACAGCCTGCTTGACCCATTGATTGAGTCGGAGCTGCCGGAACGCGTTCTCCTCGGCGGGGTTCTGTTTTGCGGACTCGCAGGCCGCTTTGACCTTGTCGATCCCGACTGTGATCCCGAGCGACGGGTTTGCCTTCTTCCAGACCTTCGGGTCCGTCCAATCGTCGTTCTCGTCTGCACCGTAGATCACCGGATAGAATGTCGGATCGATCTTCCGGCCTTCCAGCAGATCCTTTGCCTTCTGGTGCGTTTCGTAGCAGATGGATTTTGTGTCTGTCCCGGCAGTGGTTATAAGGAAGTAAAGCGGTTGCATACGAGCATCGCCAGAGCCCTTGGTCATAACGTCAAAGAGCTTCCGGTTCGGCTGGGTGTGCAGCTCGTCAAACACCACGCCGTGGATATTGAACCCGTGCTTCGAGTACGCCTCTGCGGACAGCACCTGGTAGAAACTGTTCGTTGGCAGGTACACGATCCGCTTCGTAGCCGTCAGGATCTTGACCCTGCGGTTCAGCGCCGGACACATACGGACCATGTCCGCAGCGACCTCGAATACGATCGAAGCCTGCTGGCGATCCGCTGCGCATCCGTAGACCTCCGCACGTTCCTCACCGTCGCCGCATGTGAGCAGGAGCGCGACCGCAGCCGCGAGCTCCGATTTTCCCATCTTCTTGGGGATCTCAATGTAGGCGGTGTTGAACTGCCGGTATCCGTTGGGCTTGATGATGCCGAAGATGTCCCGAATGATCTGCTCCTGCCAATCAATCAGGGTGAACGGTTTCCCGGCCCATGTGCCCTTGGTGTGGCAGAGACACTCGATGAACGAGACCGCGTAGTCGGCTTTCGCTTTATCGTAGACGGAGTCCCTCGCCTTGAACTTCGTCGGCGTGTATTTCTTCATTCGCCTCAAATCATCACCTCCCGGAAGGCATAAAAAATAGCCGCCGTAGCGACCGCCATAACGAGGAACAGAGCCGCATGGCTCATTCTCCAAGGTTATTATTGTTTACTGGTGCATCGCCCAAAGGATCGCGTGCCCGTCGTCCTCGAACTCGACCTCGCTTGCTGCCCGGAGCCCAATCGCGCCTTCGCAGGTGTGATCGTCGGTCAGGAACTCGTAGGTTGCTCCGTAGTAGCAGGGCTTGTTCTTTCCGTTGTAGTAGTACCCAGCCAGCACCAGCTTATCGCCAAAGGTCAGAACCTTGCTCCAGCGGGTTTCCAAGTCCTCCGGGCAGGTCGGGTTCGGAAGCCGGTACTTTCTCGTTGCCTCATTGATCGTCATGACCGTGTCCTCCTCAGCTTTCTTTCTCGATCGTGCCTTTGCCGACCCAAACGCTGCCGTCCGGCCATTTGTAGGAGTCGAAGGAGTATTCGTGGCTGCCGACCTTGAACCGAATGTAGGTTCTGTCGTCGCTGCCTTCCAGAAGGGTGATGCGGTCGAGGGCGGGCTGGAAGCCGTACTCGCTGTAAAGGGCTGCCTGTGCGGTGCGCTTCAGGTTCATGTTGATCTCGCGGGTTGTCATGTTCTTGTCCTCCGTAGTGTGGTTTCCCCTTGGGGTAGTGTATATATCACTCTAAAACGACATAATAGCAAGTCATTTTTGCGAGATTTCTCAAGGTTTTTCACACTTTTTTGCGGCCTCATTCGTCGCCGTAAAGGATGAATTGAACGTACTCTTTGCGGTGCTCCTCAAGGAAATTCACGAGCTCGAAGTAGTTCCGATCAAAGGCCAGCCGCTGCACCATATGCACATCAAACATGTTCGTGAGCCCGGTGTCCCGAATGGCAAGAATCTGGTTTCGGATCGTTTCATTCATCGTCGCTCACCACCCTGCAAATGTCCGCGCCGTATGCGACCGACAGCCCGGAGCCGTTGTCCCATGCAACCATGATGGAGCCAATGTCATCCACGCCGATGACCGTGCCTTTCGTTCCGATCGGGGGAGCTTGAATATCGTCCATCTCAACGAGCTCCACCCGTGTGCCGGGCGTGTAGCGCCGACGTAAGCCTTCGAGGGCCGCTTTGCTGATCATTCGCATGTTTCCACCTCCGTTTTCTTCGCGCCGCTCTTGAAGGCCGAGGACCCGGTGAGGTTCCGGAGCAGAACCTTGCGTTCGGCCTTGTACTCGTTTCCGATGAACCCGAGCCGGAGCAGGAAGCAGCGGAATGCGTACTTGTCGTTGTCGACTGGCTTTTCCTTGGCGGTGATCCGCTTCTGGTTCCGGGCCATGTCGCAGAGCGCGGTCACAAAGTGCATGTATGCCTTGACCTCGTCCGGTGACTCGTACTTCGGGAACCATGAGAAGTCCAGCTTCTTGCCTTCAATGTTGATGGGAAGCTCGCTAACTCCGAGCGCCTTCTTGATCAGACTGCCCTTGGCGGCGACCAAGTCGTAAAGGTTCTGGAGCTGGCTTTCGGTGAAGATCGAAAGTGGCATCTGGATCGCAACCCCGGTGGGGCCTTCTTCCTTGTCGGTTCCTGTCTCGGCGTGAAAGCCCGCTGCGGCAAGGGCGATGATGATTGCTTCAATCGTGTCCTGATCCGTGCGCTCGTCGTAGACCACCGTGCCATCCTTCTCGACGAGGATGTTGTTTACCGCGTAGGCGCAGGTGGGCATGCCCTTGTAGACCGGCTTCATGCCGATCGTCTTGGAGATGACTGCGACCAGTTCTTTGCGATCCGGTCCTGTGGCGTTGTAGTGTAGTTTCATTGGGTTACCTCCTTGTTTTTTGGTACTGTATACATCACTCTAAAGCCACAGAATAGCAAGTTATTTTTGAGCGATTTTTGTACTATTTTTCAGGAGATAAGGCCCTGTTCGCCTACGGTCGAAACTTCATCGAAACGGAGCGTCACCCCGTCTCTGAGTACCGTCACGCCCTCTGCGGAGCCGACCTGTTCGATGTACCGCTTTACGATGACGTCGCAGTATTTCTCGTCCAGTTCCACGGTGTAACAGGTGCGCTCCGACTGCTCACAGGCGATGAGCGTGCTGCCGGAACCGCCAAACGGGTCCAGCACCAGCGCGTTCGTCATGGAGGAGTTCATGATCGGGTAGGCCAAAAGCGCGATCGGCTTCATGGTCGGGTGGTCCGCGTTCTTCTTGGGCTTGTCATACTCCCAGACCGTGGTCTCCTTCCGACCGGCGTACCAGGCGTGCTTCCCGGACTTCTTCCAGCCGAACAGCACCGGCTCGTGAATCCACTGGTAGGGACTGCGCCCCAGCACCAGCGAGTTCTTTTTCCAGATGCAGCATCCGGACAGGTAGAACCCTGCGTCGGCAAACGCTCTGCGGAAGTTCAGGCCTTCGGTATCCGCATGGAACACATAGATGGAAGCATCGTCTGCCATGACCGCTTCCATGTTGGTGAAAGCATCGAGCAGGAACTGGTAGAAAGCATCGTTTGCCATGTGATCGTTCTTGATCTTCCCGGCGGTGCCTTCGTAGTTCACGTTGTACGGTGGGTCGGTCAGCACAAGGTTGGCCTTCTTACCGTCCATCAGGATGTCGTAGGTTTCCTCCTTTGTGGAATCTCCGCAGACCAGACGGTGCCGACCGAGCGTCCAGACATCGCCAGCCTTGGTAAAGGAGGGCTTTTTCAGCTCCTCATCCACATCGAAATCATCGTCATGCATGCCGTCCTTCAGGCTGTCCTTGAAAAGGTCGTCGATCTCGGCAGGGTCAAAACCGGTGAGGGAAACATCAAAGTCCTCACCCTGCAGGTCAGCGATCAGCAGGGTCAGCTTGTCCTTATCCCAATCGCCGCTGATCTTGTTCAGGGCGATGTTGAGCGCTTTTTCCTTGGCGTCGTCCATTTCAACGACCACACAGTCAACCTCTGTGATGCCAAGGTCGATGAGGATCTTGAGCCTCTGGTGCCCACCGACAACACGACCGGTCGTCTTATTCCAGATGACCGGTTCGACATAACCGAACTCCTCGATGGAGCGTTTCAGTTTTTCGTATTCCTCGTCACCGGGCTTCAGGTCCTTGCGAGGGTTGTATTCGGCAGGAAGCAGCTCTACCGTTTTCTTTTTCTCAATCAGCATATAAGACCCCACTCAGCGAACCTCTCGAAACCGCCGATGCGGTCAATGAAAGTCCTCGCTGTTTCTACGATTCTCTCGTATGGAATACCGTCCACAGCATCGTCACCGATGGCACAGACAAGCTCGACCGGCGTACCGGTTTCCTGCGCCTTGAGCCATGCGTAAATGTTGATGCTGACGTCGGCTTTGGAGAGGTCCTTGCCGTGCAGACCACCGCCGGTCACGGAGTCTCCCATATCGGAGCCGAGCTTCCGGTTAGTGGCACCGGAGTCGACATCCGTGCCGCCGGTCCAGTAACCGAGAGGGTTGATCTCAGCATCCGGGAAGACTTCACGCAGATTGTCCGTCTTGGCGTTGCTCTGGCAGAGGATCAGACGGTCGCCGTCCAGAATGTATTTACCGTCGCTGCCATAGGTGTCATAGAGCTGCTTGGCGATGGCGGTGAGCTTTTTCTGCTCGTCAGTCACCGGGACACCTTTGAAGATGCCGTTGTCGCCGCAGTGGATGCCGCCGATCTGGTTGTCGGCCAGATGCTCATCCTGCGAAACCTCACGGTAGTCCACCAGCAGGTTCCCGGCGATACGGGAAACAGCAGCCTTTACCTCATCAGGAGAGAGGGCTACCGAGGTTTCGCTGATAATATGGCAGATGCCGTGGCCAATCAGGACCTCGACGGCGATCTTCGGATTATTCTCTTTTTGATACGCAAGGTCGACAAGAGCACCGGCAATACGGTCGGCCACCTTGTCGGGATGCGCCGGGTTTACTTTCTCAAACATATCAGTTTCCTTTCCGAGCGGTGAGCAGCCGCTCCATCAAATCGTCTTGTGGATTTCTGCCGCCGTACTCCACGGCACAGTTTTCTTTCACGATCTGGTAAATCTGATACCAGACCTGATTGACCTGCTTCATGTAGGTCTGGCTCATTGCAACATACGGTGAAGCGATGGCATTGCCGGTGGTGGGATGCTTGGCCAGAAAGCCGAACTCGGATATCGCTTCCTCGCACTGAATCCATCGGGAGACTGACATGGCGTACTGCTCAATCAGCTGGTTGTTTACTAACATTTCACAGCCACGAGCCTTGAGCCAGTTCCAAGTATCCCGGTATACCTCTTCGGCACACAGGTCTTTGCCGTTCTTCTGAGCGGCTTTCAAGTATTCTTTGACTGGAGGAACATCCGCTCCTTCGATTTCTGCCGGTTCCGGGAGCACCACCGCACCGTTCAACCTGCCGTCAGCGATTTTATCGGTCAGAGCCTTGGACTTTCTCCCGGCACCGACACGCTGACCGCCTCTCATAGTTCCGTCTTTTGCCACACATTTCACCTCGCTTTCCGGGCTGGGGGTTAATACCCCGTTTGATTTCTGATTTTTGCGCTCGTGACCCCACGCCGCTGTCCGGGTAGAAGGGTCGTAGAGATTTGACCCGCCCCATGGTCACCGGTCACCGAGCTCGTGATGGATCCTCGTGTGGCATGACTGGCACAGGCTCATCAGGTTGCTGGCATCGTGGGTACCGCCTTGGGAAATCGGAAGAATATGATGAACTTCTTCGACCGGTGTTAACCGACCTTCCTTGAGGCACTGCTCACACAAAGGGTGGGCCGCTGCATACCTGTCACGGATACGCTTCCAAGCCCTGCCGTATTTGCGGTTGACATCCGGGATACGCTCGTACTTGTTGTACCGATCTCGGTCCAGCTTTTCGTGCTCCGGGCAGAAGCGTCTATCAGTAAGCCTTGGACAGCCGGGGTAAGCACAGGGCTTCTTTGGACTCCTTGGCACATAATCACCTCGCTTTACGGGCATAACAAAAGCCCTGTGGGAGGAGTGCTCCCACAAGGCTTCCGTATGTTTTACTTTGTCCATCATAATACTATCATAAGAGGCGACTCTCAATCTCTCTCATTTACTCTCATGATGGCTGCCACACAGGAAAGGGCCGTATCGTGCATCCGGTAAATGTGCTGGATGCTGTAATGCATCTCAACCGCAATCTTCTCCCACGAGAGGAAGCACAGATAACGCTTCTCCAGCAGGGTTTGCAGTTCAACATCCGAAACGGCCTGTATTGTGGCCATGATTTCCTTTTTTAGCTCCACCAGATCCTCGACGTCGTGTTTCAGGCTTTCCTCAACCTCGATTATCTTCAAAACGGCCCGTTCTACTTTGGAGCCGCCACGATTCGGGTTTCTCGGCATATCGCTATAAACGACGGTGCAGGATGTGGCCAGTTCATTTAAAGACTCGATTTGCTGGAGCTTGGATTTAATCCGCATATCCAGCGTCCGGGCCTGTGACAGATATTCTTTAGCGGTCATTTCGCTTCTCCTTCCGTAGCTCTTTAATGAGGAATTCCGGATCGACTTTTGACAGGACACCGAACCAGCCGGAGCGGAAGAAACGCTCGATTTCCTGAAGCTCCCGCTCGTCGTCGGTCAGCCGGTAATCCTTGACCGCTTGCAGAATGATGGCGTTTGCCAGATCTTCATATGGGTTCAAAGTCGCACCTCCGAATTTGTGTTCACTCGGATTGGCGAAGATTGTCGATTTTTGTCGTTAGATTTTCAGATTTGCCTTGACCGCAGCGATCAGAGCCGACTGCGTTTTGTCTTTGGCCTTAAGTGCCCGGAGAATCTGCTCATCAATGGTGCCGTTCGTCACGATATGCTGAACGACCACAGTTTCGGCAGTCTGACCTTGCCGCCAGAGCCTTGCTATGGTCTGGGAATAGAGCTCCAAGGACCATGTGAGGCCGAACCAGACGATTGTGTTGCCGCCGGTCTGGAGATTGAGGCCGTGTCCAGCAGAAGCTGGGTGGATCAGGGCTACTGGGATTTCGCCGTTGTTCCATCTGCGGATACTGTCGGCTTTGTCCAGCTTGGAAAACGGGATATGCCGATCATGCAGCCGTTTCATGATCCTCTCCAGATCATGCTGGTACCAATAGGCCACCAGAAGAGGCTTGCCGTTTGCCGACTCGATGATGTCCTCCAGAGCGTCCAGCTTCTGCTCGTGAATGGGGACCGTATTCCCGGCATCGTCGTAAATGGCACCATTGGCCATCTGGGAGAGCTTGCCGGAGAGGGCTGCAGCATTGGCAGCAGATATTTCGCCTTCGGGCAGGTCCAGAATGAACTGTTTTTTCATCTCGTCGTATGCGTCCTGCTCATCGGGGCTGAGATAGACCTTGTATTCGCTCGATATGAGTTCCGGCATCTTCAGGTGGTCCGTGGATTTCATCGAAATGGTGATATCCGAGATTTTCCGGTATATGGCTTGCTCGGCACCGGGTTTCGGACGGTAGCTGTAAACGATCTGGCCGTTCATGGCGTCCGGCACGAAATACTCCTGCCGATAATAGGTAATGAACCGACCGAGGCGTTTTCCCATGTCGATGACCTTGAACTCTGCCCACAGATCCATCAGTCCGTTACTGGCCGGAGTGCCGGTGAGCCCAACGACACGCTTGATTCTGGGCCGTACCTGCATCAGAGCCTTGAAGCGTTTTGACTGGTGGTTTTTGAAGGAAGAAAGCTCGTCTACCACGACCATGTCGTAGTCAAACGGGAGCTTGCTTTTCTCAATGAGCCACTGGACGTTCTCACGGTTGATGATGTAGATATCGGCTTTCTTCGTCAGGGCCGCTTTTCGCTCAGCCTCGCTACCGACCGCCACCGAATAGGTCAGGTGGTGAAGCTGGTCCCACTTTTGAAGCTCTGCGCTCCAAGTGTCACGAGCTACTCGAAGCGGAGCGACGACCAGCACCTTGTGAACCTCGAAGCTGTCGAATAGTAGGTCCGCAACAGCGGTCAGTGTGATGCTCGTTTTGCCAAGGCCCATGTCCAGCAGCACGGCAGCGAAGGGATGGTCCACGATATAGTTGATTGCGTACCTCTGGTACTCATGCGGTTCGTATTTCATCAAGTATCCCTCCAATCTGCTCAGGGTCATCAAGGACATATACCTTGAAGCCCAGCCGCCACAGTAATCCGTGTCTGGCTACCTGCAAAGGTCTCGGTTCCTTACCCGGTGCCTTGACCTCCACGAATCCGATCTTGCCTCTGGGCAGCAGCACCAGTCGATCCGGCATCCCATCAAATCCGGGACACACCAGTTTCGGTGCAATGCCGCCGCTATTTTTCACGGCTTTGACTAAGTGTTGTTCTATGATTTTCTCTCGCATAATGTTCCTCCATCAGGGATTAGAGTGGGTGGTGACGGCCTGTGACATGTATTTCCGTAACTTTTCTTAGGTCTTTTTTTTTGTGCTCTAAGAATAGTTTCTGTAAAGACTGTCAAAGACCGTCACCTTTGGTTCAATCAAGGAAGTCCGACTTGAGCTGCAGGCCTAAGATCAGCCGTGCGGATTTGTTTCTTTTCCTTTCAAAACCGGCGCATTCCAGAGCAGTGTAGAAATCAGTCGTGCTGCGGATATAGTCGCCCACCTGCATGCAATAGCTGCGGTATGCGTTGTAGACCTCGCCGGATTTAGCGATCAGGCCTGATCCGACCTCACAGCACTCATCAAGGAATTGTGAGAGCCAGTCGTTATTGTCCTTGTACTTCTGGATCGCAGCTTCCACCACGGCCGGTTTAACGATGTGATAATCCTTTTCGATCACACGCTTGGCACCGGTCATGATCCATTTCAGGATTGCACCGCCAGCTTTGTTAAAAAGGTAGTCGGCATAGTTCTTGATGTCAGAGGAGCCTTCGATTTTGGCGTTAAAGGGAATGACAATCAGCCTACGCCACGTTCCGGCATCAATCGCACCGACCTTCGGCAGATGGTTCGTGTAAAGCACAAGGGTGTGGCTCGGCACAAAACTGAACGGGTCCTTGTATTTTTTCTCCGCATAGATCTCGTCCGTTGAACAGAGCTGTTTGACGTTGGATGTGTTCAGACGCATGCCTTCCTCCAGCTCGGCGGCAATGATTATCCGTTTACCTTTGGCTTCAGCCAGCTCCGGCTTTACATTCCGCTTGCATCCGACAGTCAGAGTGTCTGCGGACATGTTGCCGCTATAGGTACCCATCACACGGGAAAGCGTATTCCAGAAGGTGGATTTTCCGTTACGGCCTTCACCGTAGGCAATGATCAGACCCTCGACACAGACCTTCCCGATAGCGGAAAGGCCAGCGATCTCCTGAACATAATCGATGAGCTCGTTGTCACCGCAGAAGAAGGTCTCCAAAGCGTCCTGCCAGATATCCATACCATCATCGGACGGGTCAACCGTGGTCTGCTTGGTAATGAAATCCGCAGGAGTGTGCTCATGAGCGGAAGGAAGGCCAATACGAAGGTCGTAAGTAGCTGACGGGGTGTTGAGCAGAAATTCGTCTGCGTCAAGCTGCCGCTGGTCAATCTCAACCATCGGATGTGCTTCCTTTAAGGCAGCGGTGATGTATTTGGAATCTCTGCGCTTGATGGCATAGTTGCGGTAGGTCGTGGCGTTCTCGTACTTTTGGAAAGAACGAGCCTGTTCCGAGCTGAAAGCCATAGCCGCTTTCTTTGGACCCATCGATGCCAGCAGCTCCCATGCGCCGTTTTTCATCATTTCGTCGGTTGCCTTCTTGATCTCGGTTTCGGCCTCCTCAAGCTGGCGAGTGGTGAGCTCCTGCGCTACGGCCTGAGCCTTGGGCTTGGATTCCTCCCAGAACCGACCGTTGTAGACCAGAAAATCAGTCGAGGGTGAATAGCGGAGCTTTCCCTCATATTCTCTTGCCAGCACCGTGGCCTGTCCGACGTCGGAATAGTCGGAGGGCTTGAGCTGAAGGTCCTGATTGTATTGCTCCGGAGGAATGTATCCTTTCTGTGCAGCGACCTTCCCATAGAACCGCTGTGCGCTGCGCCAGATGCTGTCGAGCTCCGACTGCTCCAAAGGCGGCTGACAGCAAGCGGCCACTTCCGCAAAATGCTTATGTGCCTCATCGGTATTGCCGAAGCGTTTCAGGATGCGTCCAGCATAATGGGACAGCGTGGCGTTGCGGCTGCCTTCGGGAATGACGATGTCGCCATAGCTGCCGGAGTCCATGTTGGCGTCAAAATCGTCGTCAGTAAGGAAAGTAGTAAGCGTCATCGGGCCGTCGAAGATCTCGACCTCCGGCTCCTTTGTACCAAAGAAGAACCGAGCAGCATCGAGTGCCTTGGTGTCGAAGTACGGGAAGATGCTGTTGACCAGCTTTTTCATCTCGCTGTACTGGCCGGGTTCGATGACTCGATCAATAGCGAAGAAGACGTGGAACTTCGGCCTTGCAGCTTTGCCACCTTTGGCTTTCATGTGATTGCGGCTGTAATGAACCGCAAAGGCAACACCGGGGAAAGTTGTAGCGACGTCTGAAGGATAGACCCATTCTTCCGGATCGTCGCTGTGGTCGTTATCGCAATCGACCGGCAAGCAGTCGGAGCCGATGAAATTGTCGTTGCTTCGGTAGTTGCCCTGATACTCAGCACAAACATAATCGTGCTTTACAGCTTCGATGAGGCTGTCCTTCCCGGTGACCTCGACCTTATGAGGGTAGGTACAGTTTTCAGGAACCTCCAGACAGTTGGAGCGGTATAAAGTGAATTTCATCTTGTTACCTCCTCGCAAGTCTTACTGAAGTAGCGGATTCGGTGTCCTTTCCAAGTCGCTCTCTTGATCTCGGCCTCCATGCCCTCGGAAATCCGGTCACCGAAGACCCACATCTCGGCACATTTACTCAGGATGGCATTCCCGAAAAACAGACCCAGCTCACGCTCCTTGGGCTTGTTGTCGTCAAGGAATTGCGGAAACAGCAGGTGCGGTGCGATGGGAATGTATCCGGCCTCTACCGCAAAACGGCTGTAGCGTCTGGCGGCAGCGGTGTTGCTTTCGACATCTCCGGCATACGGACTGCAGATATACACGATGGGCCTGAATGCCCGGAGAGCTTTTTCTTCTTTTTCAATGGCACAGAAGGCTCCGAATGCTGTGGGATCGGCATAGCCTTCTGCGTTTTTGTATTCGGCCATGATAGGCACCTCCAATCTAAAGTTCTCACTACCCACTGGAGGGTTTAGTGGTATTTGAACGAATCAGAATCAGTCTTTTTTATAAAACATGGTCTCATAGCCATCGGCACGGAGCTTGAGCCCGTTTGCCCACGGCGGGGTCCGGCCCATCTGCTCACAGAGAACCTTCAGGTCGACACCGGGGCTGGCTTCGATGACCAGCTCGTCGTGAATGTGCATGGTAATGAAGCAGTGCGACAAGGTCCGCATGGCGTAGCAGAGAATGTCACGGGAGGTGGCTTGGACGATGTTCTCCACGAGCTTCGGCCCGTAGGTCTCCAGCCGCTCCCATTTCTTTGTGCCGCCGATGCCCTCGTAAGTGATACACTCGCTGCCGAACTGATTTGTACCGAGCTTGGGCTTCACATACGAGAGGCGTCTGCCGGACGGGAGCGTAATGAAGAGCATCCCGCTCTGGTAGCAGAACTTGATGCCGCAAACCTCGCCGTCCATGTGATACTTCACGGCATTCATAGCTGCCCGGTCGATATCCCACCAGAACCTCACAATGTTCTGGTTCGAGTTACGCCAAGCAGTGACCAGCGGCTGAAGTTCGTCTTCCGAAAGGCCCATCTCCAAGGCTCCCATCGCTTTGAGAGCTCCGATAGAGCCGCCATAGCCGAGGGCGAGTTCAGCGATTTTGCCTTTTTGCCGCAGGTGACTGTTCACGCCGTGCTTCTCAACAGGAACCTTGAACATCTGCGATGCGGAAGCGCAGTAGATGTCGCCGCCTTTTTCAAAGACCTCCTGACGCCAGATTTCACCGGCAAACCACGCCAGCACCCTGGCCTCGATTGCCGAGAAGTCGGAGACGATGAACTTGTATCCCGGCTTCGGCACAAAGGCGGTGCGGATCAGTTGAGAGAGCGTATCTGGCACATCTTCGTAGAGAAGCTCCACGCCTTCAAAGTCGCCGCAACGGACAAGCCCACGAGCCTCTGCCAGATCCGGAAGGTGGTTCTGGGGCAGGTTCTGCATCTGGATAATGCGTCCGGCCCAACGACCGGTCCTGTTGGCACCGTAGAACTGAAACATTCCACGAGCACGACCATCGGCGCAGACTGCCTTTTCCATCGCCTGATATTTCTTGACGGACGACTTGGCCAGCTGCTGCCGGAGAAGGAGAACCTTCTGGAGCTCTGACGGAGCGGTTTTGAGCATTTCAGCGACTTCCTTCTTTCCAAGGGAATCCACCTCCAGCCCGTTGTCTGAAAGCCACTGCTTCATCTGCTGCACGGAATTGGGGTTATCCAAAGCAGTCAGCTTCTTCATGGCAGCAGTGAGATCCGCACGGGAGCGGGTGTCCATAGCGATGGCTTGATGCACAAGCTCCATATCGAGGGCGACACCTCTGTCGTTGATTTCCTGATCGAGGTGATACTGCTCCCAGACCATTTCCGGCACCGGAAACTTGGCGAGCTTTTCCTGAATGGACATCTCGACCTCGACATCACGGATGTTGTACCGTTTGAAGGCAGCCCACTTGTCCGGAGCGTTTTCCGGCAGGTTGCGGGTGCGACCTCCGTTGGTTTTTGTCGGCGCACAGGGCTGGCAGAAATACTTGATGAGCTCTTTGCCTTCGGTCAGCTTCTGCTTTCCGAGGCCCAGAACGACACCGACACCTTCCAGAGACAGCGGCAAGCCCATGTAAGCGGACCAGATCATGGTGCATTTCCATGAGGCCGGATCGAGGTAGTTGCCCACGGTGTCTTCCGGGATGCTGTAGGAGGCGTTATCAAAACCGCCGTGATCCCGAAGCCAGCGGGAAAGGCATATCCTCTCAAACTGTGCGTTGAAGGCCCACTTCGTCACGTCATCGTTTGTCAGCGCAACGATGACCTCCGGCGGGATCTTCTCGCCACAGGCCAGATCGACCACCTGCACAGGGCCGCCGTCCGTGGAATACCCGAAGAGAAGAATGTCGAAATCTGTCGCCTCGGTGTATTTGTAGACGCCGCATTTGGCAAGGTCCACGCTGCTGTAGGTTTCAATATCGATACTGAGTGTTTTCATATACATAGGTCCTTTCCGTAGCCTGAAAGGGTGGCAGGATTGCTCCCACCACCCGCAGGCCGGAGATTACTTCTGTTCGAGTTCCTTCATTCGGGCTTCGTGGTACTCGACTTCACGAATGGCACGTTCTCGTTCAAGCTGCTGACGCTCGGCTTCCCATTTGGCGTTGCGAGCTTCACGCTCAGCCTCAAGAGCAGCATTACGCTTCTCACGCTTGCGGTCGTCGATGGTGTCGATGATGGACCTGACGATCCAAAACACGGCCAGAACCAGATAGAGGGACAGAAGCAGGATGCAAAGAATCGTAGTAGCGTTCATGGTGCGTACCTCCTTAAGACAGGAAATCTTCATCCGCATCGGTGGAGAAGTCAGATGCTGCGCTGGACTTGCCGCCGAGGGGTTCGCCGTCACGGATCTTCTGCAGGTTGTTCAGCCCACAGGCGATGCCCTTGTTACCGTTGGAGTTGAAAGCGTAGAAGTTGATGCTGGCACGACCGTATACGCCGGAGTAGACCTCGGAGCGGGTCAGGATCGGATTGCAGTCAGCGTCCACGATGCCGGGAGCCGTAGCAGAGTTGGCGTTGATGAAGTAGCTGCCAGCGTAAGCCGGATCGTCCGGACGCTCGGTGTCGCCGTCACGGAGAGGCGTCTTGATAGCGGTGAGAGGCGGTACGGTGCGACCGTTGCCCTTGAGCTTGGCCTGACCTTCCTCGTAGGCCGCCTGAATCGCCGCCTTGATCTTCTGAACGGTCACGGTGTCAGTCTTCGGAATGATGAGACTGACGCTGAACTTCGGGGTGCCGCCGTTGATGGACTTGGCTTCCCAGACATTGGCGTAGGACCAACGGGTGTCCTTGCCGGTGATAACTTTCATGGGGTTTGCGAGTTTAGTAGAAATTGACATATTAGTTGTCCTCCTTGAAATCATCGATAATGGTTGTCATTGCCGGTCTCTTATCGCTGTCCGGCACCAGCGTGGGTTTTCCTTGAGGCTTGGTGATCAGGCCTCCAAGAATGTCGTTGAACTGTTTCTTTCCGAGAAGCGAGGTCATGGCGGTGACGCCGAGAATCTTATGTTCGTAGGGGTCGTACCCGGCAGCTGTCACGGCTGCGATGACGGCATTCTCGTCTGTGTACTTGCGGTTGGAGCGGCCCTCGACCAGTTTGTAGCCGGACCACTGTTTACCGCTGATGGCTGCCTGAAGCGCATAGTCCTTGATGTCGGATGTCCAAGCGATCAGCTCGTCGATGCGACCGAGGATTTCTTCGACCTCTTCATCTGTCAGCAGAGGCGGCTGCCTGAACTCGAACTTGGCAAGCTCCATGTTGGCGTTGGCTCTTTCACGGCAGTCAGCTTTGGCCTTGCAGAACTGGCACCATTCGCCGCAGTGGTATTCACCGTCTCCGTTAAAGGCAAGCTCTGCAGTCGGGGCCAGAACCTGATCGGCCCACTCGTAGAGTTCGTCCTTTGGAATGGTGAAGGTGCTGACGTTAGAGCGTCGAGGCTGGTAGATGGTCATGCTGACGGTGTCGATGTCGTAGATGCAGTCGAACAGCTCCAGCGCACCGAGGGCGTACAGCTTCATCTGCGGGTTGTCGTCGGCTTCGACCAGAACGCCTCTGCCGTGCTTGTAGTCCACGATGTGCAGCGTCCCGTCTGCAATGATGACGCAGTCGCCGGTGCCGAAGCCCTCTTCGACATACTTGGAGTAGTCGAGCCGCTGTTCGATCAGGACCACAGGGTCCGGGCAGGTTTTCTTGGCCTCCTCGACCAGCTCCATTACGAAGGACACATACCCGTTGGCACATTCCTCCATTTCGGAGTTGTACCAAGTGAGGTCTTCGGTCGGGTCTTTTGCTTCCAAACCGAGTGCTGTCCGGAGCTTGAACTCACAAAGAGCGTGGGCGTCGGTACCTTCGGCTGCGAAATCGCTGCCTTTGTCGTCATAGCCTTCACAGAGCCTTGCCGATGGTGGGCAGTTGAGCCACCTATGCGAGGACGATGCAGAGAGAAGTGCGTGGTTAGGCATTTCCGAGCACCTCCGCATCCGCTACCAGAGCCTTGTAGCTTACCGGGTCAACCTCGGAGAGCTTCTTGGCACCGTACTTCAGGAGAAGATCACGGATCTGAGCGGTGAAGCCATCACGGGACTTTTCTGCCAGAATCGCTCTGACCTCTTCGAGGGTGAGTGCTTTTTCCGGTTCCGGAGCAGGGGCCGCTTCCTCGGTGCCGCTGAATGCGCCGGTCAGCCAGTTGGCGATGTCGTTAATAGAAGATGCAATATCCCGCAACTCCCTGATGGTCGCTTCCATTTCGCTCATTTTGCTCATCACGTTTTCCTCCTTCCTGAGATTGGCTTGTCTGGTTCAGCTGGATCAGCTTCCTTGCCAGACGTCTTGACACTACGCTGATTGCCGTAAGCACTCCGATGAGCTCTTCATCGGTGACGGCCTTGTTGGGTCTGGACTCACTCATTGGCGGTTCCTCCTTTCTGAGGACCTGTGTTGTTTTGCTGTCCTCAGTACCCACTGGAGGGAAACCGGTGTTTTGAACGAAAAAATCTGAAAAAATTTTTGACCGCCGTAGAATTGCTTCCACGGCGGCCTTTGTTGGGTATTAGATGAAGTCCTTCAGGGCTTCACGCAGGATGGAGAACACTTTGTTCTTCTGGTAGTTGATGGTCGACTGGCGTTTGCCCATGTCGGCAGCGATTTCACGCTCCGTCTTGCCCTGAATGATAAGCTCGCAGATGCGTCTGCCGTCCGGGTCAAGGCGGTTCAGCTCGTCGTATAGAGCGTCGAGCAGTTCCTTGTCCATAAGGATGGACTCCGCAGACGGTGCATCGTCGGCCAGCGTGTCGCCAAGGGTAAGCTCGTCTTCCTCGCCGCCGATAGGCGTGTCGATGGAAACCTTCTTACCGGCGGCGTAGAACGGGCAGCCGGGGCAAACACCGTCACACTTCCAAAGCTGGGCCTTGGTGCAGCGGCACTCGCCGTTCTTTTGGGCGTGGTAGCGGGTGCTCCAGATGGGCTGGTAGTATGCCCTGTAAACTTCCTCGCTGACCTCGATAGGGGTCCCGTCGACCGGGATAAAGTACTTCTTGTCGTTGTTTTGCATGAAAATTTCCTCCGTTCGATTTGCTTGGAACGGAGGAAACCTTCATGGTCAGCTGCAAAATGGGTATAGAAATCCAACCACAGTCCCGACGGAGATTTCTCCGTTCCGGTCTGCAGCTTCCTTATCCAGTAGGCAGCTGTTCGTATTAACTTGTCCCATCAAGCGGCACTGGATCGTCCGGGGCCAGTGGACGTACCGCATGTGGGTGTGAGCTTTCACTCACAGGTACTATTTTATTGAGATTCCGGATTTTCACGAGGAAGTGGGACTTCCGGTTCAATTGGCCGAAAAAGCCTGAAAATAGGCAAAAAAATAAGGCCCTCATGTCTTGAAAGACATAAGGGCCTTGATATATCAGGGTTTCATACCGGAAGTGCGACTTCCGAATTATTTTTCAGGAGCAGTCATTTTATTCCCGTTTTTGGGTAGTTGTTGCGGAATACCGGCATCTTGCAGCTTCTCGTTCCACATGAAGATGTTTTCCATGTGGTGGTGTTCTATCAGGTACCGATAAATGAGGTGCTCGTCCTTGGCAGTCATTATGTTAAAACCAGCCTTGAGGATTAAATCATAAGAGAAAGCCGGTTGCAGATTCAGTCCGATGCAAAGAGCAAGTACGCTTTGTAAGGTGATGTTGGAATCCTTCTTTTTTCGATAGTCTTGAATCATGCGAGAGCTTATGCCAGTACGTTCTTCCATCTTCTCGTTGGTATACCCACGACGTTTGATATGATAGTCAAGGGTCCCACAAAACGACGAAGGAACCTCAGCAAGGATATCTGCGACTCGCTTTGCTTCTGCTGCGATGGCAGCCATTTCACGGGCACGTTTCTGTACATCTTCATTCTTGCCTTCCTTCGGATTGAAGGTGGCTTCAACAAAACTCTTTGAATCGGCATCTCTACAAAGGAAGCATATGCGGTAGAAGGAGTCATCGTATTGTGTGCTGACTCGTGTAGTGCGGTCGAATACCAAACAGCACTCATCGACATGCTCTAAGGCGTATTCGGTAAGAGTTGGTTCAGAATCCTCTACAATGCTTACATATTGAGGATCATTAATGACGAGTAGACCGCCAGCGTGAATAAAACGCCTCGCCGCAATATCCTCAGATAAATCCGGGTTAAGCAGGGACTGAATTATGACATTGTTGCGGTCGATGACAAAGGTTTGGCCTTTTTTCAAACTGCCTTTTTTGAAGGAGAATGGCGGGTAGTTCTTACCATCGACAAAGTTGAAAACACCGGCGGCTTGCTCAAAACCGAGCTCAACAGCACGGATCTTTGCGGCTGTCGTTGAAACCTTGAAAAAATCAGCGAACTCACTGATGGCAAGTTCCATGACGTACCCGTCACGGAGACGACCACGATATGCTCTGTGAAGTCTATTCAGAATTTCGGAGAGTTTTGCCTTACCAGTTTTTGCGGGGATCAGAATCTTGGGTGCCAGCGCATTAGCTTGCCACTCCATCCAAGATAGCTCGTCTTCGAGCTGGTTGGATTTCTTCTTATACTCCTCGACAACGGCGCAGGATATTGCCTGAATATCAGGATTCAGGAGCTTCTGAAGCTCGAAGAACTTATAGTGCTTGTCCCAATGAACGCACTCGTGTATTACGGTATTATTGACTGAACCGATGTTTCGCATGAAAAAGACATCGGGGTTAACAAGAATTGTTCCGGGACAAATGGCTGCCTCCGCTGTTTCAGTACATGCCTTATTCTCGTATACTTCAACTGTGGCGTCGTTGAAATAAGTGCGGCCAAAGATGCCGTCAGGTAACGGAGCATGATAGACAGTGAGCCCCATATTTTCAACAATCTCCTTGATAGGGAGCGGCATGGGCTCCTCTAACGCACGGGGACAGTATTTTTCGAGAAATCTCTCCGCATGCTTATCGAGATCTTTTGCGTAGATGTATGGGACCAAGTATTTAGTGAGCGCATCTTCTGCCCGAAACAGTTCTCTTGAATACTCGGATGCATATCCAATGCTGACTTGTTGGAGCCCATTTCTCAAAGTCGCTGATAAAGGTATTAAGATCCAGCATTCAGTAGAATCGCTTTCATAGTCACGTCGACCACGGCCAGAGATTTCGATTTCCGCACGGACTGTAACTTTACATTCAATCCTGTCGGTATCTGACTCATGGAAATTGACTCCCATGATTTTGAAATCACTCAATTCTACATAGGAGGGGTCGGGAACAACAGAAGTTGATAGGTCCAAGCGACCTTTGTTGTTAAAGAGGTATGATTTAATTTTGCTGAAAATCTGGTTATAGTACACGTCCTCAAGATAGGCCGCAAACGTATCATACTTCTTGGACAAGACACACCCTCCTAACCGAAAATGATTTGAGCTCACATATTATACCACATCTACGATGAAAATTCAACCATAAACAGTGCAAATTCGAGCGTTTTCAGAGAAAACCTCTTGTGTTTTGCACACTTTCGTGATATAATATTTTAGTCGAGCTCTGAAACAGGCTTTTTTAGATTTAAGGAAGGGAGATCCCGATGGAAGTAAGTTACAAAAAGCTATGGAAGCTGCTAATAGATAAAGATATGAAAAAGAAGGATTTACTTGCTACGGCTGGCATCAGCTGGGCCTCCGTTACGAAACTGTCCAAGGGAGAAACCGTGAGCATGGAAGTCTTAATGAAAATATGCAAAGCATTAGACTGCAACATCGGAGACATTATGGACCTAATTCCGGAGGAGGAAGCAAGTAGTGAGCAGCAGTGACACAATCATCGGTCACGCCAATCCACATACGATTAAGAAATTCGAGCTTATCGAAAAGTATGTAGAGGCATGGGCACATAAGTTACTTCAAAATCAATACTGCTCTGGGCTTGTTTTTATTGATTGCATGTCCAACAGTGGAGAATACGTAGACGATAACGGTAAGCAGGTGTTCGGTACGCCGGTCCGTGTTGCCAAGTATCTCCGGAATGTTGCGGGTCAGTATCCATATAAGCAGATCGACCTGTATTTTAGCGATTTGTGCTCCGCCAGAACAGACCATCTAAAAAGTTTGATGCCGAATGACAGTCGCAATTTTCATGTGCATATTACGACCGAGGACGGAAATGAACTTGCCAAGCGTTTAGGCCAGACAATGTCTAACAAAAAGCACTACCTTCTTGTATACGATCCGTATGAAGCCACCATTGACTGGAATGCGATCATGCCGTTCATCAATAACTGGAGCGAGGTCATTCTTAACCACATGGTTTCGGATTCCATGAGGGCTGTAAAGATGGTTAAGAAAGATGAGGCCAGAAGCAAATATGAGCAGACATATTTGATGGATCTGGAGAACCTTATCCCTTACGGAAGCGATAAAAAAGCGTATGAAAAACGCATCGAGGGCATCATTAAAGCCCTGCACCGCAGTAGTAACTACCAGTACTTTATTGCGGCTTTCCCGTTCTTCAACGAGAAAAATGCGATTGTTTACAATCTGATTCACTGCACGAGCAACATTAAGGGATTCAGATTATATAAGCAGTCTGCGTGGCAGACGTTCGGAGGCAAATCTTCCACGAAGAATACGCATGGCTTAGAAAACCAGTTTATGCTTGACTTTGAGGGCAAAGGCGTAGCGAAGACGCACACCGACGAATTTTGCTTTTACATTAAAGATATTGCTGAGTATCTGCAGAAGTCATTTAATGGGCAGTCCGATGTTCCCATGAGCGATGTATGGGCATCCCTGGATAACCATCCAATTTTCCCTTCCGATGGATTCAGGCCTCAAATAAAGAATGAACTGAAACAAAACCACGGTGCCAGCGTGGGCCGAAGCACCATAAGTTTTGTGGATAGGAGCTGATCCGATGAAGAAGGTTAAAGGTTACATCGAAAGAAAAACCATGCTCTATAAAACCGGTGTAGAGTATGGCGACTATACGATGAATCATATTCAGGGCTGCGCTCATGGCTGCAAATACCCGTGTTACGCTTTCATGATGAAGAAGCGTTTCGGGCAGATCAAATCCTACGAGGAGTGGCTGGAGCCCTATCTGGTGTCAAACACACTTGAGCTGCTGGATAAGGAAATCCCACGGATGAAGGATAAAATCCAATCAGTGCAGTTATGCTTCTCAACGGACCCGTTTATGTATCAGTATCCCGAAATACAGAAGATGAGCTTGGCGTCGATAAAAAAGCTCAATGAAGCTGGGATAAAGTGCTCTGTACTAACAAAGGGGATTTTGCCGATTGAACTGGCGGAGTTCTCAAAAGAAAACGAGTATGGCATCACATTGACTACCACGAATGAGGCGTTTCGGAAGCGTATGGAGCCGGGGTCCGCACCGTGGAAAAAGCGGCTTGCAGCACTAAGAACTTTACACGACGCCGGATGCAAAACATGGGTAAGCATTGAGCCGTTCCCAACACCCAACATCGTCGGACAGGACCTGCAGGTGTTGCTGGAGGAAGTGAGCTTCGTCGATCGGATCATATTTGGTCGAATGAACTACAGCACCGAAGTCACTGCTTATACGCAACACAGGCAGTTCTTCAATGACAGGGCTGCAGAGGTAATAGCGTTCTGTAACGAGCGAGGTATCAGTTACCACATCAAGGACGGGACGATAACTGAATAAGAGATACAAATAAGAACCTGCTGTGCGACGGCAGGCTGTATCTCTCTATCAAAGAAAAAGGAGGTCACCATGCAATTCTATGACGGGTGTTCTGATGGAACATTTGAAATGGCTGAAGACTGGTTAGTTGAATGCTTTTTATGTGGGCAGCAGTACCGGATTGATCGTCGTTCTTTGAATATCTCCGTTATGGAACAGGGTGATGTGTTTGAACACTATTTCTGGACGGAACTCACATGTAAAGGCTGTGGAGAAAAGCTGTTTATCCGCACAAAGGTTTATGGCGATAAAAACGGCGATTTCATTAGAGAAGATCACGAATGTGATGATGTTGATTTCATAAGACCCCCGGATATTCGAACGGTGAATCAAGCGGGGATACAGAATAATACAGAACGCCCAATAAGGGCGCATGTTAGGAATCCACATATAGGAGGAATAAGAATGAGAGAGATTGAGATTTGGGCTGATAGCTTTCATGAAGGCGTGTGGTGTTGCGACAACATCTGCGCCTATTTGGAGGGCTTGGGATACTCTTTTGAGAGCGATTATTTAAATGGTTTTATTCCGCATTATGTTGTGAAAAAAGAGGGTGAACAGCCCCTCGAGCTTATTGTATACGGTTCGTACAAATCATGGAATCCTATGCCGTCAAAGATCAAAGAACTGATAGGTTGGGGCAAACCGGACTTTGTTGCTTATGATGCTCAAGATAACAGGATTCTGTTTGCAGTTGAAGAAACTGCAGCAACTCCAACTGGCAATCAAGCTATGCAAAGATGCGAAAGGCAGTATGGAAGTGCTCATCTTCGGATTCCGTATTGGTATTTCGTATCAGAATATGGTGAACACGTTGACGGTGGCGTCAGGAGAGATAATATTTGGCCCTCTATTGCCGCAATTAAACTCACGCTCATCAAGAAGACCCCATGTCTGGTCTTGCATTATTCAGACATCGATAATGTTGAGGATTACAATTCGGGAAACGGATTGGGTTTGTTGTTCTCATCCTTATCGCACATCATTGATAACTATGTATGTGGAAGAGCCGCACTTGACGATACCGAAGAGTTGCTTGCAAGGCAATATCAGGAGATGCTCTTATTTATCTCATCTCAGTGGGAAAACGTGATTGATTTTATACCTTCTGAACGTCTGCTTCATCAAGATGAAACGGCAAAAGCTATCGCTCGGTATGCTTTAGGGGACGAGACGCCTGAAGATGAACGGTTAAAAGCAGAGGTCCTTGTTTGGCCATTAACCACAGGTGTTCCAAGTAATGTGCTAAGGCAGCAACAAGGCAGAAGCCTGATTAAATACGATGCGTTGGCCGCCTTGCTGGAAAGGGATATAACGCTCAATAAATGCTATATTCTCTCGAATAATGCTGGATCTGGAAAGCCCACGACAAGAGATAAGATATCTGGTTGGATTAATGATCAGGCAGCTTTGTTTGCTTCGAGTGCGCCCTTAAATCCTCCAGCTGTTTTCACAATGAAAATTGAGGACTTTCCAGAAACTGACAACGGGAATATTCATGTGACGACATCTAAGAATATCGTTTATCTATACGACAGATGGGCAGACCTAAAAGAAGCAATTGAAGAAGCCTATCCTCGGTTGCGGGGCAAGTTGAACGATATACCGGACGAGAAGCCAGTGTTCATGTATGTTAGCAATTCACTCAAACCGGGCCGTTTGTTTGGGGACCCATTTACAGGGCAATTATCTGCATATTCTACCTGTTTCGGAAAGTTTGATACACGAGATCGTGCAGTGATTGCATATTTCCCGCATCAGGTACATACGCAAGCGTTTGGAAGAAACGGTCGAGTTACACGGAACAAGGGAACCACTCTGTATACTGAGCTGACAGATTATCTGATTTTCAATGCTGGAGTTGCGGTGTCATTAAAGAACGAGGAGGTGCTTTAAATGAGAAATATCAATAGGCTAAACGAAGAGATAGCCCGCTGGGCTTTTGAAATAATCTACAAGACCAACACTTCTTGGAAGATTGTATTTACCAATCCGACAGCGGGTCCTTGGAAAACCATTAAAGCTCCCTCCAAGATAAACGGAGTTGAAGGAGAAGTCTACCGTTTCATTCTCGAAGAGGATCGCCCGGACATCGTAATGTTTAATGACGACCTTGAAACAGTCATTATCATTGAGGCAAAAGACAGCCTCGAAAAGCTGCTTGATCGAGCTCAGGCAATCAAAAGTGCGGCAGTAGTAGTCAAACTTGCCAATATACTTAGAGATAAAGGAACAAATGCTTATTGGCGTGGTAGGGAAAACTATAAAGTGATTCTCGGGCTCCTGTGGGGTAGCACAGATTATCCAGAAAACGATATCGAGAAGAGACGGTTGTATGATTATTATCACAATCTGGTAAAGGATGAAGAGGTCGTCTTCAGCGATCTGATCATTGGAGTTGAAACACTTTACAGATCTGGAAATCTACACTGTGAGGCTTTTTATAAGGACTATAGCGGCGATGCTTCTACGTTGGGAGAGCATATCATTGAAACTCTGATGGAATAGGCCAGAGCAACTTGACTTTTTGCTCTTTATATGCAATATAGTATTGACGCTCAGTGCATAGCATGGTCAGTTTTAATGCATTGCGGTGCCAATAATGAACATAGCGGAGGACCTTGATGGAAACATTTTTTTACAAGTACCCGAATCCTGTTGATAACAAGAATGCGGGGATTGAAATACGGAAAGAACATGAACTTAGTCAAGATGAGCTGTTTTTATTGAAACGAGCTGGTCTCGATTCGTATGCGCCTTTAGAGGCGTGGACTGCTCTGGGAACAAATACGCAGATTAGCTATTCCACCCACGGTATCTTTAGGTACTTCGGTAAGTTCCCCTCAACTATTGCTGCCCATTTAATCATGCAGTATACCGACGAACATGATATGGTTATGGACCCCATGGCTGGAAGTGGAACTACTGTATTGGAAGCTATGCTTGCAAATAGGGATTGCAGATCTTATGATGTGAATCCTTTAGCGGTACTACTACAGAGAGTTAAAACAACACATTTAGAGGAAGAGAAGCTGCTTGAAGAATTAAAGCATATTAGCGAGAATTATTTACCGCTCCCGGCGGAACAGTTTGACTGGCAGCCAGTTGGCATTCGGGATGTGGACCATTGGTTTTTGAAAGAGACTCAAGATTCGATCAGGGGTCTTATCTATCTCATAAACCAGATTGAGGACGAAAAGATCAAAGACTTCTTTAGTATATGTCTTGCTTCGTCTATTCGACCTGTATCGAGAGCCACTACTCAACAAGGAAGATTGTTCTTGGATGTCGTTACTGCAAAGGAAGATTGTTTAGATACGTTTGTTAAAAAGGCTCAGAAAGCAATAAAAGCGGTTGCCTCCTTGCCTGTATCTAACTCAGCGCTTGAAATTGCAGAGCACGATGCCAGCGTCCCATTCTCGTTTGGCCCAACGAACAAGCTCATTATTGTACACCCGCCGTACTTTAATTCTTATAAATATAGCTCTGTTAACTCTTTGGAGCTTTCTTGGATGAGGATTAATCATGCGGACGTGAGAAAGAACGAAGTAAGAGAGTTCTTTAAAGTAGGCAAGGCTGAAAATATTACTCACTACGTTGAGGATATGCAATCCACACTAAACAACATTACAGCCACCTTATTGCCTGACGGTGTCATGGGCTTAATGATAGGTGATACGATTATCAAGGGAGAGTACATTCAAGCAACGAAAATGCTACTTGATAAATTTCTTGCAGATAATCCTTCTATAACAGTAGAGAAAGTTGTACTTAGAGTTCCGAAATATACGGAAGCATCTTGGACGACCAGTCAGCGAAGAACCAGTGACAAGGTTGGAGTGAGCCTAAATGACTTTATTATAGTGTTTAGGAGGAACGGATAATGGCTTTTGATATTGGCTTTATTAAAGCTGAAACACATACTCCTGAATACTTGATGCACAAATACTGGGCCCGAAAACCACACAATGTTATTAGCGAGTGTATCTCTTCTCTTACCTCAGAAGGAGATGTAATCGTAGATCCATTTTGTGGTAGTGGAGTCACTATTCGTGAAGGCGCTTTAATTGGGAGGAAAAGCTATGGATTTGATTTGAATCCTGCTGCGGTTTTGATTAGTTCAGTTCTTATTAATCCTCCTCATCCCGATGAATTCGCCACCGCTTTCGAGAGAATATTAGAGCAGGCTTATGGTAAATTTGGCTATTTATATATAACGGAAGCTGGAAGCACCATAAAATACTTGTCACACAGGATCATTTCAAAGTGTGATTGTGGCCAAGTCTTAAGGCAAGATGAATGTAAAAAAGAAGGCAAAAAACTCTTATGCCCTATTTGTGGCAAGCCTGTTAGGTTTAACCTTGAACGGCTCGTAGATACAGAGATCTTTAATATCTCCATTGAGAACGACAAAAACTATAGGCCAAGCGAGGCAGAACTTGCAAAGCAAAAAGAACTATCCTCATTTAGCGACGATGGCGTTGATACCGATGCCTTTAATTTTGCATTCCCGGAAAACAGACGTATTCTTTCCTTCAGCGGTATTACTACGGCATCTTTCTTTACCAATAGGAACTTCTGCATTCTTTCTTATATTGCGGAAAACATCTGGAAAATCGAAGATGAAAGAATAAGGAACTGTGCTTTGTTACTTCTTACTGCATCAGTTGCACAATGTTCTCGGCTTATTGCGAGCAGAAACAATCTTTCTACTGGTGGACCAGCTTGGAGTGTCCCGGGGTTCTGGATTCCACAAGAGCACCTTGAAACGAATCCGTTTGTTCATTTTAAAGCACGTTTGGCCAAATTTAAAAAGGCATTAGTAGCCCTATCTCAAGCTCCTATTGTTGCTGAGGCTAAAATCACCCACGGGAATTCGTTGGATCTATTGAATAGTAGCGAGTATTCTGATCTTAAGGCAGATCTGATCTTTTTAGATCCTCCATACGGGGACAGTGTCCCATATACCGAGTTCTCGAATATTTGGAATAGCTTTTTGAAGGATATACCTTGCTCTGATGAGGATATCAGTGTGAGCGACAGAATAGATAAATCAGCTTCATGGGATAATTATTCTCAAAAGCTTGATGAGTATATGTGTTGTTTTACCCAGCATTTAACAAACAAGGGTAAGCTTCTCATTACGTTCAACAACAACGACATGAGGGCTTGGACAGCTTTGATCGCTTCACTTCAAAACAATGGTTTTATTTGTGAGAGCGTCTTTTATCAGATTCCTGCGGTTATTTCCTCAAAGGCGCAGATGTCGATCAATTCCAGCTATATTAGTGATGTGTATTCGGTCTACACTCTGAACACTAAGGTTAAAGTATCGAAGGATTTATCTCCTGTACTTTCGCATCTATGTTTCGTCGCTAATTCTCGAGAAGGAAGAATCGCCAAAACGATACTTGATAGAGAATTTATAATCGCATGGCTAAAGAACAATATGGATTATCGGATGCTTGCGGAAAAGGATGCGATCGTTAGTTCCATTTTTGATTATGATAAGAAGGCCGGGATGTACATCATCAAGGAGGGGCACAAGAAAAAAACGAAGCTCCTTAAAGATGCCGTCGTTGAGTCAATGAACAAGATCTTGGAAACCGGCACGTTTTCGCTTTTAGACTGCTATTTAAAAGTAAGCGAGATGTGTGAACAGTATGGAACAATGGAGCTTGGCGAGTTCAAAGAGTATATTTCGGATTTTGCCATAGATGATGGCAAAGTTTACGGCTATACACAGCTGACGCTGTTTTAGAAAGATCTCGATCTGGAATTCGTTTCAAGCAAGGAGAAGAGCATATGATGTGGCTAATTAGAGCTGGGCGAAATGCGACATATTATGATGTAATACTGAAGATGCAGAAGGTGTTCCTTCCGTGGGAGGGTTACCATTACAACTTTAAGTCTATCAAAACAAAGGAAGAACTTCGCACTGCTGTGGGTAATGAAAAGCAAACAGATAATAGAACTTCTGTTGCGACTTGGGTAGGACAGATTCTCGATTTCGTTCAAAAGATGCAGATCGACGATTATGTTTTAATCCCATCTAAAGGAAGCCATACCTATGCACTTGCCGTTATTACTGGAGATTACGAATACGATCCGAATCAATGTGAGTGCCTACAGCACAGTCGCCCCATAAAAATACTCATCGAGGGCTTCCCTCGTGATATATTGAGCCAACATCTTCAGTATTCTCTTGGTGCTTTCAGGACAGTGTTTCAAGTCAAGTACCAAGAGGAAATATTTCAGGCGATCGAGGAATGGAAAGAACAATAACTGTTTTGAGGGCTAAGGAGAATTTAACATATGGGCTACTGTGGATGGGCTTCATCAGACCCTCTTGACAGGGTATATCATGATACCGAGTGGGGTATTCCAGTGCATGATGATCGACATATGTTCGAACATCTAACATTGGAATGTATGCAGTGCGGATTAAGCTGGGATCTGATGCTGAAAAAACGAGCGATCTTCCGTGTGTGCTTTGACAATTTTGAATATGACATAATCGCAAAATATGATGAAACCGATATTGAACGTATCTTAAACACAGAAGGCATGATCCGCTCTCCTCGCAAGATAAAGGCTGTAATTAATAACGCCCAATGTTATCAGCGAGTACGTGAAGAATTTGGCAGTTTCTGCGATTATATTTGGGCTTTCTCAGGGGGGAAGACGATCTTGTATCAAGGACATGCGACGGGGCCAATTCCGGTTAGCAACGGTCTTTCCGAGAAGATAAGCAATGACCTGAAGAAGCGTGGCTTCAAATATGTTGGACCTGTCACGATCTACTCCCATTTGCAGGCATGTGGGATTATCAACGATCATGATAAAGATTGTCCTTGCTGGCAAAAAATCGTAAGTGAATATCCAGCCGTTACAAAGAGGCGGGATCATGAGGTGAAATGATTCTTGTGATTCCCTAAAAGCTTCTACAGAGATATTGATCTGATACAAATATCCCGGACTTGTTCGTGGATTAAGCAGGAGGAACGGAAGATGCAACAGATTTTTAGCAATACAACATTAACAGTAAATCAGTTGATCGAAAAGATCGACACCGGAGAACTCGGCCTTCCGGAACTCCAGAGACCGTTTATTTGGAAAGACTCAAAGGTTCGTGATTTGTTCGACTCGATGATGTGCGGTTATCCAATCGGCTACTTAATGCTGTGGGAGTGCCCTACGCTTGAGAAGAAGAAAACCATCGGAACAGACATTCACAACTATGAATCTCCGAAACAGGTAATCATTGATGGGCAGCAGAGATTGACTTCCCTGTATGCCGTTATGAAGGGGAAAAAGGTCATCAACTCAAAATATGATGAGAAGGCCATTGTTATTTCCTACTGCCCGTTGAAGAACAAGTTCGAGGTTGGTTATCAGGCTACGAAAAAAGACCCGGAGTGGATTTACAACATAAGTGAGGTCTTCACAACAGCTAACATTACGAAGCTGATCATCAATTTCACTAAAAAGCTGGCCGAGTATCGAACCTCTAAGGGTGAAGCATTAAGCGACGAGGAGCAGGACCTTATCTCAGAAAACATTACTGCGCTTTCTAATCTGAAGCAGCACACGCTTCCGGTATTTGATATCAAGGCCAACGCCGAGGAAGAGGATGTTTCAGAGATCTTTGTTCGTGTCAATTCCGGCGGTGTTGCTTTGAAGCAGAATGACTTTATTCTGACGCTCCTCTCGCTCTATTGGGATGAGGGCCGAAAAGAGATCGAGCAGTTCAGCATGGAGTCAACATACCCATCCAAAGACAAGATCACATCGTACAATCAGCTTACCGAGGTTACAGCGCAGGATGTCATCCGTGTGGTCATGGCTTATGCATTTGATAGAGCTCGTTTGAAATATGGGTATAAACTGCTTCGTGGAGCTGACTTTGATAAAAAAGGTGCGGTTGATGAAACTCTGCGTGATCAGCGTTTCGATGTGCTTAAGGCAAAGCTCCCAGACGTTCTAAACGTCCACAACTGGCACGAGTTCTTGAAATCTATCATGAATGCCGGTTATCTGTCCGGTGATCTGATCCTTTCGGGAAACGCAATCTACTACACCTATGCATTCTACCTCATCGCAAAGTATAGGTTTAATGCGTCGTACAACGAGAATTTGCATTTAACGTCGCTGTGGTTTTTCTATGCGTCTCTTGTCTCGCTCTATACTGGATCATTTGAATCCACGGTCGAAAACCACCTGAACTCTATCAAGGAACTAACATCGCTGGAAGAATACAAGCGATTCATTTTGTCAAGGGTTGAGGAGCGGCTTACAAACGACTACTTCGATATTACTCTTATCGGTTCCGAGGGCTTGGCAGTATCGGGCCGAGGCAATAATGCTTGGAACGCCTATGTAGCCGCATTAAACATTCTGAATGCAAAAATTCTGTTCTCGAAGAGTAATCTGCTCGTCAGCAAATTATTCGAGCCCGGTACTGACGGTAAGAGAAAGTCACTGGAGAAGCATCACCTTTTCCCGAAGGCTTATCTGAAGACGCTGGGTTATAACGACGCTAAGATCAACCAGATGGCTAACTACGCCTTCATCGATTGGAAGGATAATATGGAGATACTCGATGAGGCTCCCTCGATTTATTATCCTGTTGTTTGTGAGGGCCGCAGCCCTGAAGAAATCCAGCGTATGGAAGAAGAAAATGCGCTTCCGCACGGTTGGGAGAATATGCCTTATGAGGACTTCCTGATTGAGCGCAGAAAGCTGATGGCGGCAAAAATTAAAGCTGCATTTGAACAGCTGAAGAAGAATGTTGAGTGATCACGAATGAAAATCGGACGAAATGACCCATGCCCATGTGGTAGCGGAAAGAAATATAAGCATTGCTGTCTTTTGAAAGAATCCATGAGTACCGGTGATCTGATTAGGGCTGCTGTTCAGAATGCCGGTTACAAAGAGGACATCGCAAATGTCCTTTGCAATTTGAGTGAATATATGAAGCGGAAACAATGGTGGGGTGCTTGCCATGCAAGCTGTTCTGCCTTATATGTTGCGCTTTCTGAACTGGGGTATTCTCCCAAGCTATGCATAGGAGAAATGCTTGGGCAAGGTCTCTATTTCGATCACTCATGGATAGAACTTGATGGCCAAATTCTCGATATTGCAATCAGCATGACTCTTTTGGGAGGCGCACCGGTCTCTGAGCCGATTGTGTTCGGAAAGAATATCCGAAGTGGTAAGGAGCCTGTGATAAAGTACGGGGTTCCCGGACGTGGTATTGAAGGAGAAACGCTGGTCGTTAATAGCCTTCCATTTACAGATTACATGGACGGATTCCCTGATGAGAAGAATGGCTTATGGGGAGTGGTTCAAGAACTTCTCGGAAGAAAAGTAGACATACCGGATCTGCGTGAAAAATATAAAAATGTGGAACGTGTTATTGTACGTGAAGAAGCGGAGTAACATACCTTTTAATTATTCCACACTTTTTAATTATTCCTCCGACAGTCGGCTTTGAGGGGTAAGTTTCAAAGGCCACAGAACCGGCCAGCGACAATCGAATAAACAGAATAAGGGCTTCCGAAGCTCTGCTGTAAAACACAGCGGAACCTCGAAAGCCCTTTATTTCAAGCCTTTTTCAGCACCTATGTGCCGGAGAAGGCTTTTTCTGTTTGTATCAAAGACAGCGTTTTTATAGATCCCTGCTGCGGGAGCGGTGGTATGTTTGTGCAATCGGCAAAATTTGTCGAGAGCCACAGCGGCAATATCAACGACATTTCGGTCTACGGGCAGGATTCCAACCCGACCACATGGAAGATGGCGCAGATGAACCTTGCCATTCGTGGAATTGATGCCGACCTCGGCAAATTCAACGCCGATACTTTTTTCAATGACTGCCACCCGACCCTGCGTGCGGATTTCATTATGGCAAACCCGCCGTTCAACCTCTCGGATTGGGGCGCGGACAAGCTGGCGGACGATGTGCGGTGGCAGTACGGAATGCCGCCGTCCGGCAACGCTAACTTTGCATGGCTCCAGCACATGATTTATCACCTTGCGCCGAACGGGCGGATCGGTATGGTGCTTGCGAACGGCTCGCTGTCCTCGCAATCCGGCGGTGAAGGCGAAATTCGTAAAAACATCATCAACGCCGATTTAGTGGATTGCATTGTAGCAATGCCGACGCAGTTGTTCTATACCACGCAGATTCCGGTCTCGCTGTGGTTTCTCTCCAAAAACAAGAAGCAGAAGGGCAAAACGCTGTTTATCGACGCGCGCAAGCTCGGCACGATGGTCTCGCGCAAGAACCGCGAGCTGACCGATGAAGACATCAAGAAAATTGCCGACACCTACAACGCCTTTGCGGACGGCACGCTGACCGACCAAAAGGGCTTCTGCGCTGTGGTGACTACCGAGGATATCGCAAAGCAGGACTACATCCTCACCCCGGGGCGGTATGTCGGCATCGAAGAGCAGGAAGACGACGGCGAGCCGTTCGAGGAAAAAATGACCCGCCTGACCGGAGAACTCGCCGGGCTGTTTGAGAAGTCGCACGAGCTGGAACGGGAGATACGCGAGAAACTGGGGGCGATTGGGTATGAAATCTAATTTTTATCAAATATGAAAGGAGAAGAATAATGGCTTTGCAAGACAAAATCGGCAGAGAGGAAATTGTAGATAAGGTTTGCGGTTTGGTCGGTTCGTTGAAAAAAGACAAGAACTTTTGCTTGGCGATCAACGGCGCGTGGGGAAGCGGAAAATCTTTTGTGTTGGGATTGATCGAAGAGAAACTTTCCGAAAAACAGGAATATATCATTATTAAATACGACGCTTGGGAAAATACATTTTATTCCGATCCGCTTATTGCTATTTTAAGTTGTATTCTCGATGGCTTGGAAGATAAACTTTCAAAGATGAGAGGTTATAGAAAAGTTGCTGCGGATTTCGGAAAGAAAAAAGGAAAAGAAATTGTAGACAAACTAAGTGAGAGCGGTGGGAAAATTGGGTTTATCGCCAAGATAATTAAGGGAATTTCCGAAGTCATTCCCGACTTGAAAAATGTTTCATTGGTGACTGATACAAAAGATAATCAATTAGCGATTTTCAAAAGTTACAAGTCATTACTATATGAAATAAAAGAATTGTTGAACAAACTGACAGAAAAGGTCTTTGTTTCAAATGAACAAACCAAACTTGTCATTCTTGTTGATGAAATCGACCGTTGCCTGCCTGACGAACAACTCAAAATTTTAGAGCGGCTTCATCATTTGTTTGCCGTAAAGAACTGCGCTGTTATCGTAACGATGAATCAGATTTGCGTTGCCGAAACCGTCAAAACCATATACGGAATCGACGGATATGAATACCTGCGCAAATTCTTTAACTTTACGTTCCGTCTTGATACTTCGGCGAATGAGTATCTGAAAAACTTGTTGGAGGAATACATAAAGAGCTTTGAAAAAATCCAAGTCACGGCAAGCGATGTGGGGACTCCTGTAAAGTTGGCTTATCAATGTTTGCTTTACGGTAGTAAAAAGGCGTTGGATAAGGCGGATAACAGAGAACTAACCCGATACTTTGAAGGTATAATGAACATATGCAATGACTTTGGTTGGCAGAGATTGACCTCACAGTATGTGTTCTTTATCCTGTTGGCTTTGTATATCCGCAAAATCATTTCGCCTACATTTCTAAATGCAGATAAGGCTATTGCAAACCAGAAACACGCTTCTGAAATATATCTAAACCGTCTGCGATCTGGAGCGAAGACCGAAATGTTGTACTACGATTATTTGAAGGAATTTTTAGGGGTAGATAGAAGCAATCCGCCCGAAGAGTTCAGCCGTCTGCATCGAAGGGGTGGAAGTCTTATTGCCGAATTTTCTTGGGCGTTTAACAAAATAATTTTTGATTCAATCAACAAACAGCTTTCGGCCAATGATATATGTGAATTTACTGACGAATCGAATGCAATTGTTGATGATTGTAAGGAACTGTGCAGGCTTGTTGTTCTGTATGGCGGTGAGCAGGAAAGACAAGAAAGTTGAAAATCGTAATAGGCGGTTAGAACAGCTTCAGCAGTTGCTTGGGCATAAGCGAATTGATACGACATTACAATACGCAATGGTCAAACAGTGCAATGTAAAACTGGCACACAGAAAATATATCGGATAGAGGGAGTGTTAAAAATGCAATGGGGTGATTTGATTACCTTAGAATACGGAAAGCCAATTAAGGATAAGGAGTCTGTCGATGGGCCTATTCCTGTGTATGGTACTAATGGACAAATAGGAACTTCCCATTTAAAGCCACTGTGTGAGCATCCGTCATTTATTCTTGGAAGAAAGGGTGCTTATCGGGGTGTTCATTATTCAGATACTCCCTTTTCTGTTATCGACACAGCTTTCTACGCCCAGCCCATTAGTGATAAGGTTGATTTGAAATGGGCTTACTATAAGTTTTTGACCTATGATATTAATCGTATGGATAGCGGCTCGGCGATTCCTTCTACTGACAGATATGAGATATATTCGATTAATGTTGATCTGCCGGATTTAGCTACGCAGCGTAAAGTAGTCTCCGTTCTTGAACTACTTGATAATAAAATTCAAGACAATATCAAGATAAATGATAATTTACAGCAGCAAGTGTACGCTTTATTCGATTCATGGTTTGTGTCTTTCGACCAAACTGATGGGAAAATGCCAGCTGATTGGCGCGAAGGCACATTGGGTGAAATTGCAACTATCACCAGCGGTAAACGCCCACCGATGAAGCAACCTACTGCGACCACTGAAGTTAGCATTCCTCTAGTGGGCGCTGCCTCAATAATGGGTTTTACTAATGCCGTACTATATAACGAACCCATTCTGGTAACTGGTCGTGTTGGAACTCACGGAGTTGTTCAGCGTTATCAATCGCCCTGCTGGACATCCGATAATACGCTGGTTATCAAGAGCGAATTCTATGAATACGCATTTCAAGCACTGCAGCGGGTTGATTATGTGAATATGAATAGAGGTTCTACACAGCCGCTGATAACGCAAACCGATCTAAAAAATGTTTCCATCGTCATTCCAACAGAAGCAATTTTGCTGGAATACGAAAAAATCGCAGGGACGCTGATGGCAATGTACGAATCTAATCGAAAAGAAAACGAAAGACTTGCAGTATTGCGCAATACACTACTCCCGCGTCTCATGAACGGCGAAATCGATGTATCCAACATCGAAATTTAAGCTGCTAAATTATCGTTTATTGGAGGTTGATTATGAAATTCAATTTTTATTATGACGAAACGGAACATAGCAGAGAAATTGGTTATGATACTATCATTGCCTCCAATTTTTATGATGGGTTTATAACTTCTATTGTTGGATGGAATGAAGAAAAACAATCCGAAATTGAGCAAAAATATCTTGCCTTTGAAGAAAAATATAGTTATAGAAAATCCAAAGGGGAATTGAAGAGTACAACAATAGATAATAAGAAATTGGAGAATGGATTTGCTTCTTGCAATGAAGAGTATGTTTCTTTTATTACGGATTTTCTTCGCTTGTTTACTGATGACATCAGATTTTATTTTGCTTCAATAAGCAAAATGGAATATTTAATCAATCAATTATTTACGGACTATCACAATACCGTTTTTGTTGATATTGATTCTTTCAAATATACCATTGTTAAAGCATTAGTCACCAACAGACCCGTTGAGGTAGAAAAAGCAATTTATAATAATCCGGAACAATTTGTTTTAGAAATTAAATCGTTTTTGGAAAGAAAAATTGAGATTGATAAACAAAATCCAGATTTAAAAGAAGGGGAAATCAAAGCATTTTCTCAGGTGTTGAACATTTTGGATGATGTAAAGCCTCCGATGCAGTTTACTTGGGATTACCGACCTTCCTTTATCGGATTTAAAAAATATATTGACGAAAATTCTATTGTCGACTACACGCTGACAATAGACAAAGAAGGCAATGAGCAGAAAACGCTTCATGCAGCGCAAGAATGCGGCATAAAAAACGCATCAGAAGCATCATCTTCAAATGTTTGGGGCATTCGCATGGCAGATATGTTAGCAGGATTGATAGCAAAAATGATGAAGGCTCTTTGTCAATCCTTGCTTCCGACCAATCCTGATAGTATATCAAAAACATTATTGCCCAAGCAATGGTTTAATATCAACGAAAAGCAACTGCAACTTTATAAACAGTTTTATCATGTAGTGTGCGAATTGAATAATTCGTGGTATAAATCTTTTAGCAGTATTTATGCTGATGATGCGATTTCATTGGTTGCTTTGCTGGGATTCATGAATCACTTTTCATCCGTTGATGAAATAAGAAAAGATCTTGATATGCAGGGGGAGCATTTCAACACCTACGTTTGCCGAGCATTAGAAGATTATTATTCTCGGATTCAAAATAAACTTCCCATTGATCCAATTTCAAGAGAAGAATTGGCGAAAGGTTTTTTCTATAATCAGCGTGGGGCAAAGTGTTATTTTGACACGGAAAAGCAACCAATATTGCCTTTCCCACAGAAAGAAAACTTATATCATGTTTTGTCGGTTGGATTTGATAGCAACGCCGTACCTTTAGTTACAATAAATCAAGATGGAAAACCATATTGTTATCGTTTGCCACAAGAGTTGAGCGAATGGGTTTGCAATGCGGTTGCGTGGGCAAATATAGGTGGAAACTGTTTTCCTGCCGATGTTATTTTCACAAAAGAACGAGGGCAAATATCCGCTGATATTTTATAAACGAAGGAGAACCTACTATGCCATTCACCGAATCTACATACGAAAATGCTGTAATACAGCTTTTTGAAGGCATGGGCTACACGCATATCTACGCGCCGGACATGGGGCGGGAGGACTTTTCCGATCCGCTTATGGGTGACGTTTTGCGTGACGCGCTGGTTCGCATCAATCGAGGCTTGCCGTTGGAGGCTATCGGTGAGGCACTCTCCAAAATCCGCAATTTTGAGGGCGGCAGTCTCGTGGAGAAGAACCGCGTCTTTACGGGATATTTGCAGGACGGCGTGGAGGTCAACTATACCGCAAATGGCGAGACCCGCGCGGCACTCGTCCGTCTGGTGGACTTCGAAAAGCCGGAAAACAACGATTTCGCGGTGGTCAATCAATATACCTACATCGAAAACGGCAACAACCGTCGCCCTGACATCATTCTGTTTGTCAACGGTCTGCCGCTCGTATTGATGGAGTTAAAAAGTCCCTCAAAAGAGGATGCGGGGGTCGAGGATGCCTACAATCAACTGCGCAACTATATGCAGGACATCCCGTCTATGTTCATCTACAACGCTATCTGTGTTATCAGCGACCTTTCGGCCAACCGCGCAGGGACAATTACATCGGGACTTGACCGTTTTATGGACTGGAAGACTAAAGACGGCAGATACGAAAACACCGCATATGCGCAGTTTGATACATTCTATGAGGGAATGTTTCCGAAGGAGCGGCTGCTTGATATTCTGAAAAATTTCATCTGCTTTTCAGGCGATGCACAGAAGCCGATTAAAATTCTTGCGGGTTATCACCAATACTTCGCTGTGCGCAAAGCCGTGAAAAAAGCTGTTATTGCTACCGAAACCGACGGCAAAGGCGGCGTTTTTTGGCACACTCAGGGCAGCGGAAAATCGCTGTCAATGGTGTTTTATGCTCATTTGCTGCAAGAAGTGCTGCACAGCCCGACCATTGTTGTTATGACCGACCGCATTGACCTTGACGATCAGCTGTATGCGCAATTCTGCAAGTGCGCTGATTTTTTGCATCAGACACCTGTGCAAGCCGAAAGCAAAGAACACCTGAAAGCCCTGCTTGCCGGACGCGAAGCAAACGGCATTATCTTTACTACACTGTTTAAATTTGAAAAGGGAGAGAAGCCGCTTTCCGAACGCCGCAACCTTGTGGTTATGGCAGACGAAGCGCATCGCGGGCAATACGGTTTTGACGAGCGCATAGTGATGTCGGAGGATGCCGATGGCAACAAGGAAGCCCGCGTGACGGTCGGCAATGCGCGGATTTTGCACGATGCGCTTCCGAACGCCACCTTTATCGGCTTTACGGGCACGCCGGTTTCTGTCAAAGACCGCAATACCCGAGAGGTGTTCGGCGATTACATCGACATTTATGACATGACCCAGGCAGTAGAGGATGGCGCCACCCGCCCAGTCTACTACGAAAGCCGCGTGATCCATCTGAAACTCGATCAGAACACGCTCCGCCTGATTGACGCGACCTATGACGCGCTGGAGCAGATGTCCGACAGCGCAACCATTGAGAAAAGCAAGAAAATGCTCGGTCAGATGGAAAGCGTGCTCGGCGCGGATGCCACCATTCAATCGCTTTGCGAGGATATTGTCACGCACTACGAGCAGAACCGTGCAAATCTTCTGACCGGAAAAGCCATGATAGTTGCGTATTCCCGCCCGATTGCCATCAAAATTTACCGTAAGATTCTTGAAATGCGCCCCACATGGAAAGAAAAAGTTGCCGTTGTAATGACCGGCAGCAACAAAGACCCCGAGGCTTGGAAAGACATTATCGGCACAAAAGCACACAAAGAGGAGTTGGCGCGCCGGTTCAAAGACAACGATGATCCGCTCAAGATTGCCATTGTCGTTGATATGTGGTTAACCGGCTTTGATGTGCCGTCGCTTGCCACCATGTATGTGTACAAGCCCATGCATGGCTACAATCTGATGCAGGCGGTTGCCCGAGTGAACCGCGTGTTCAAGGACAAAGAGGGCGGGCTGATCGTCGATTATGTCGGCATCGCTTCGGCTCTTAAAGAGGCGATGAAAGAGTATTCCGCCCGTGACCGTCAAAAGTATGGCGATATGGATATCGGAAAGACCGCGTATCCCAAATTTCAGGAGAAATTGCAGGTCTGCCGCGATTTGTTCCACGGGTACGATTTCAGTAAATTCTACACTGGAACGCCGTTGGAAAAGGCGCAGGCGATTACCGGTGGTGTAAACTTCGTCCTTGATGCGAAAGTACCGAAACGCAAAGAATTGTTTGCAAAAGAGGCACTTCTCCTGCGGCAGGCGCAATCGCTCTGTTCCAGCATGACTACCGAAGATGAGCGGCACACGGCGGCATATTTTGAAGCGGTGCGCTCCACGGTGATGAAGATCACCATGGGCGGAGGAAACGGCAAGCCGCTGTCACTGAAAGAAATCAATTCTCAAATCAACGATCTGCTTAAAGCGAGCATCCAATCTGAGGGTGTAATCAATCTGTTTGAAAGCGCTAAGATGGGAGAGAAATTTTCTCTGTTTGACCCGTCGGTGTTGGAAGAAATCGCCCGCATGAAGGAGAAAAACATCGTAGTTGAAATCCTGCGGAAATTGATGGCGGAGCAAATCGCAATTTATAAGCGTACTAATGTCGTACAGGCGACTAACTTCTCGGAAAAAATAACGCTGTTGATGAACACATACTACAACGGACTGATTACCAACGAAGAAGTCATCAAAGAGCTTCTGAAAACAGCTGAGGAAATCAATGCTTTGCGCAAAGAGGGCGAGAAACTCGGTTTATCGGAAGAGGAACTGGCCTTCTATGACGCACTGACAAAACCGGAACACATAAAGGATTTCTACGAAAATGAAACCTTGATTGCTTTGACGCGGGAGCTGACCGAAATGCTTCGCAAAAATCGCACGATTGACTGGCAGAAGAAAGAAACCGCCCGCGCGGGAATGCGAAAGATGGTCAAACGGCTTCTCAAGAAATACAAGTATCCTCCGGAAAAGCGCGAAGATGCCATTGAAACTGTTATGAGTCAGTGTGAGCTTTGGACAGACAATATGGAGGAATAAGACACACTGAAACTTGCTTTAGCAATTCGGGCGTTTACAAAAACCTCACGCACGGTTCATTCAAAGCCGTGCGTGAGGTTTTCAGTTTTCATACGGTATTCTGAAATAATCCAGGTATTTCTTGAAGGTGTCCTGTGCCGACAGGCAGGTGTCGGTCAGATAGCCTTTTTCCCGATCCCACTCCTGCAGTCCGCGGTAATAGAACATTTTTATGCTGTCCTCAATAATAA